>Ga0068628_1000526_pt1 | contig 13855 bp, 14 predicted proteins | sample InSIn2gowninarea_FD_77431 | JGI IMG/M metagenome (GOLD analysis project Ga0068628, IMG submission 77431) | Clean room microbial communities from NASA Spacecraft Assembly Facility at Jet Propulsion Laboratory, Pasadena, California, USA -... ... | reverse complement strand
TGTAAGTAGATATCCAAATTAACAATTGTACAAAAAGAACTATAATAACTTGGAACACATACCACATGAATCTCTGAAACAATAATGACAAAAGCTAGCACTAAGATTTTATTCAAAATTATAAGTTCAAACACACAGTGCCTCTTTTGATTCCAACCCTTCCTCCATGGTCTGTTTAGTCTTAAATACATTTTCAGGAAAGTAAATCAATATGAACAGATACATTATATTATTTATCGTCTGAGTGGATCAAATTTACCTAAACTTACAAACATCATGTTTCTTTAACAAAAATTTAAATAAAACTAATAATAAAGGGACAACTTTCTCCTTAAAAAAAAATAAAATTTCCTATATCTTATTTGATGTCTTATCCATTCATTTTATCTTTATCTCTATCCACAAGCATCTAACAGCAAGGTTCAGGCTTAATACAAAATCATAAATAACATATAGTTGAGTTACACAACTAATGAAGGATTGTGTAGTAGTTGTGTAGTAAACTCTAGCTTGACATTGACACGTGTAGCACCAACTGATGGTAGGTTGATGAAGAAGATGACTAGGTGACTATGGTGGAGAGGGACATATCTAATGTGTCCTTTCATATATGCAAGCTTCAAACCTACCCATTTCAATCCTTTCACAAAAAAATTGAATATCCGAAGTTGGATGTCTTATCCACTTCAAAAAAAAACCAAAACCAACAACTAATCACTTGAGCATTATGTCTCCCAAAAAGCATCCAAAACTACAAAGCTTGTTGATAACTCTCGTAAAAATTTAAAAATAAACTCAGCTACACAAGGTGAAGTTTCTAGCTACTGACAAAGAATTGTGATTCAAACAGATTATCTCCTTTTTTTTACTGGATGAAGGCTTAGTGGATGAAGACTTAGTCTCTTTGCAGGAGGTTATCTCATGTTATTTAGCTAGCTATGATTGTGGCTATGGTTTTGGCTATGTAGGCACACTTCCAGATGTTTGTTTGTATTTATTCTACTGTCTCCTAGCTTTCGACAACTTTTTCTTCATTAGCCTCAACCTCCTCCTCAATATAAAATTTCTAATGTAATAATTGTTTAAATTCCTACATAGGGGAAAAGTCCATTTGATGAACTGTTTGGCTCCATCAAGTGCGTCCAAGGCTTCTGCAATTTTAGTATCAACTTCTTTGATAGTCTCAATGATGGCCTTCTGGTATTTTTCATTGTTCTTTCCTACTTGTATAACTTGAAACTATTAGTCTTCAATTACTTCAAGCAATCTTTGGTACTCCTTCCATTGGTCAAATTCCTGTTTCTTTGCTGACCAAAAAACCTCCTTCATTTGTTATTTCCACCCAAATGTAGCCTTTTCTCATTTTTACTTTGGTTTCTCCAATTTCTTCAAAATTTATCACATGTTTTCCCTTTTCTTTCATAGTAAGTCTAGAAAGTCCTTTATATTTGTCACCTTCTACTTGTTGAGTTGTGTGTGATACTATATGTTTGAGATCCTTATTTTTCCTCTACATGTAAGAAATTTTAATGCCTGCCTTGGCAACATTGTCTTGTAATTTTTCAATTTCACTGTCTTTGTATTCCTCCATTTGAATATTTTGTGCTTTACCTATGCCCTTCTCTAGCATGTCTTCTGGAATATTAATAGTTTGTTGAGGAATTGGATCCTCAGTCATCTGTATCGTTCTCAACCTAGTCATCGGTATGAACAAAAATTGTGTTTCCTATTGTGTTTCTTGAACTTTTTCTTTCTCTTTTATGGTTTCCTTTTTTTCTTCGACCCTTTCTTTCACTACCGAATTTCATAGTTGCTTCAACTTAGGGCTCTTCTTCTTCTTCTTCATGTGTCTACATTGGGGAGATGACTGCATGAGCTAGAAAACCTACATCTGACAAGAAACTCTCCCATGACATCTTCCTATTTCCGAGCTCGTGCAACACTAGCAACTTGATCAATGAAAAATGGGAAAGGCTAGGAATATGTTTATCGCCCTTTGGTTGTATGGTCTCTATCATTTTACCTAGATTCTTAAATAAATAATAAGGAAAATTTGAACTCTTCCTAGCAGTAAAATGCATGATAAGTCTGATATGATATTTGTATACTTTGCTAAGTCGACCCTCACGGGTGAAAAATATCTGGATTACTTTCAACAACTAACTATAATAGTTTAACAATATGTTATAGGAAATGTAGTATCATGCCTATCCTTTAACTGGAGTTTGGAAAATTCCTTTAATTATGTTGCATCTAATTCCTGCCCCTTTGAACCAATTCTCACCTTAAAAAGGGATGGTTGCAGCTTCAAAAATAGTCTCCTCTGACACCAGAAACTCAATGTCACCCAATTTGACTCTATCTCTTTTGAAATTAAAAGAAAACAGGCTTACAAGCTGCAAATGATGACCATGATATTTTATTTTGAAGCTACATCCATCCCTTTGCAAGGTGATAATTTGTTCAAGGGGTAGGAATTAGATGCAACACACTTCAAGGAATTTTACAAACCCCAGTTCTATCTCCTTTGAAATTAAAAGAAAACAGGCTTGCAAGCTGCAAATAATGGCCATGTCATTGTATTTTCTCACAGAAAGAAATACATCCAGTGTCTTCAAAGGCCACTCTAATGGTTAGATCAAAATTTACAAGGTCTAGATTCTTGGGTTCAATGTGGACTACTTCCCCTGCTTTGTTTTTTATCTTGATAGTAGTGGTCTCCATGTGGCTTTAACAAGTATAGGAAAAAGTTTTGTTCAGGTTCATGGCATACTCATTTCATGGGGGGATGATAGCACTATACTCACACTAACAATGCAATAGAGAAACAGGTGATTTGGATTTTTTACAAGTGTTAAAAAGACTCATCCTACCAGCTCTGATAGTCTTTTAAAACAGGATGTGCTTATAATGAAATGGATGTAATGGGGTAAGTATAAGTGAAATTTTATTAAAATAACTTAATATGCTTATGAATCAACACACTCAGTCTTTGACACCATTCACACAAACCCTAAGCATGCAATATGATCCCAAACATGAACAAAATGTAAACAGGGCATTTGCATAGTAGTTATGTAGCAGCGCAACAACAATCCTCAATTGACTTAAACCTGATCTTCAAAAAATAAATTGTGGATGGGGATGATGTATCCTACCTCAAACAATAAGGATAAATGAATTGTGATTGTATGTCTCCTCTGCAAGGTGTTATAAGAAATTGCACAACAGTTACATAGAAACTGTGCAATTTCTAGATTCTGGGTAGTGCTTGTGCAATAGTCTTCAACTGTGAAAACAAACTTTGTCCTCTCACCATGCTTGATTGGTTTCAATCTTTAAACTAGTATTTTTTTACTGTGTTTTAGAATGGGAGAAAATATTGAGTGAAAATTGAGATAAGGGTGGCATGAAAAAACTTAAAATGCGCCTTTGTTTATTTTGTCCTTTGTATGCTTATTCATCCGATCACTTGTTATTTTGGTTAATGTGTCATGAATGTAGATCTAGGACAAGGGGTTATGGGAATAGTTGTTGGAATATGATACATGAATGATAGTGATTAGATATGGAGGTATATCATTGATGATGGTAGGATATGAGTGTACGAATGTGGATAATGGTGATTAGGAGATGGGTTTAGGATGAGGGGTGAGGATGTATATATATGAATGTTGGATGTAAATATACATGTGGGGGGTGTATGTATGAAGGGAATTAGTGAAATAGGGTGTAGGATGGAAAAATGTATGATAGAGAGATATGAATAGAAACATAAATTGTAAATGGTGGAATAAATTAATGAATCATACTCTATAATCAACAAAACCTTAAACTAAAACAGACTTATTTTTAATGGTTCTAACCAGTGTATACTGACACATAACCCTTTGAACCCTGCCTGACTTTATAAAAAACTAAGCTCATAAATTTCATTGATTGGGACTCTTTCAAAATTTGTATGAACCCATTATAGAAGACTTGCAAGGATGTCAGATAATGACTTTTAGACTATGAAAATAGTGGTAGTTCATAGGCTAAATTGCTGCTCAAAAACTAGAAATGAATGAATGAGACAAAGGTATTTGATCTCAAAACCACAATAGCCTAATGCACTCCATGATAGCCCTTATCTTTTCTAGATCTATTGTTATTCCTTCCTCGTAAACCACGTGTCCTAAGTAATGTACCTTTGTCTAAAAGAAACTGCATTTACTAAGCTTAGCATGCAACTAATATTCTCTCAGTGACATCAATACTACTACTAAATGTTCAACATGTTCTTCCTCATTTTTAGAATATACCAAAATATAATCAATGAATACAATAACAAACTTGTCAAGATAAGGACGCAACACACTATTATTCAAGCACATAAAAGTATCTGGAGCATTAGGCAAACCAAATGAAACTACAACAAACTCACAATGCCCATACCTAGTCCAGAAAGCAGTCTTGTAGATGTCCTCTTCTTTGATGTGTACCTGATGATATCCTTATCTCAGATCAATCTTCAAGAACACTACTTATTCCTTCAACAGATCAAATAATTCATCAATCCTCGGCAACAAATACTTGTTATAGATGGTCACATTGTTCAACTTCGTGTAATGAATGCATAACCTAAGAGTACCATCCTTCTTCTTCACAAACAACATTGCTGCAGCTGAAGGAGATACACTTAGCCTAACGTGTCCCTTTTCAAGAATCTCATTCAACTACAACTTCAACTCCACCAACTCTAGTGTTCTTATCCTATAAGGTGCCTTTGATGTTGGCACTGCCACTGGTACCAACTCAATAGAAAATTCTACTTCCCTATGAGGTGGTAACTCTGAAATCTTTTCCAGAAACACATCTTGAAACTAATGTAGAACTGGGTACCTTATCAAGACATCCACATCCTCAATTTCCCTCTTTCACTAGAAATATGCACTACAAATAACACACACCATTTTCTATTAATGCACTTCGTCGGCATAGCTTTCACCATTTTAACTAATGTTGCCTTCTTCTTACCCTGCAAGACTCTTTGTTCCCCATTGTCATCCAGGAACTCAATAGACTTTTCATAACAATCCATCTTACTTCTATGAAGATACAACCAATCTATACCCAACAACATACTATATGATCCCAATGGAAGTACATTCAAATGTGATGAAGTAGACATGCCATTCAACTCAAATGCATAAGCTCTTACCCAGTGATGAACACTCTTCTTTGTACCTATAGCCAACTTCACTAATCAATATTCTACATGCACTTCTTCATTCATACCACACTTAGCCACCAAGTCAAGATTAACATAACTATAATTAGATCCATGGTCAATCAAAATATAAACAACTTGATCACGAATCTAACCGTCCATCTTTATAATAGATTCCTTGTGATCTGCCTACCTATTATTCAGCTCTACATAAATCCAAGGAATACTTTATCCAACATCTCCCACTTTCTATACCTTATGCGCACTTTATATTTGTGGTCTACCACTATGGAGTTACAGAAAATCTCTCATGCAATGCTCTCTTCCACAAGTCCAACACTGCAAAGGCTTCCAACCTGCACCATCATTCTCCTCCTTAGATTGAAATCCCTATCCTCTAACAGATGCATTAAAATTATTATATGATGTCTCATTGTCTATGTTACTTTTTTCTTGAGGTATTTTTCGCTTCTTGTCCAATTTTCCTTTATTTTTCATTACCTTTCCAGTCTGACTTAGTCCCAAATATGTTCTTTGATTTATCATAAAAATTCTTTAGCTTTTGGATGGCCTCCTCCAATGATCTAGGCTCATCAAATTCAGTCATGTCCTTGAATGCTACTAACAACAGGCTAATGAATCTTTGATTCTTGGCCTTCTCCTACTTTAGGTAAGGCATATATCTCAATAAATCCAAAAGTATTCTAGTGTACTCCTCATCGGTCATAGATCCCATCTTCATCCCATAGAATTATTTTTCCTTGTCATCATAGTATCTCTCCACTCAAAGTCACTCCAAGTCAACTCCTCTTCATGAACACCACTAACATTCTTTACATCTTCTGACCAAATATCTTCTTTACCTTTAAGACTAAAGGTCGTTATCTTGGCCTTCATGTTCATTGAGTAATCATGTGACCTAAGGAACTTATTCATTGCTTTCTTGAACTCATCTTAAAAATATCCCCTATCACTCTTCCTGTAAGGATGATAGCGATGATGACCATGATACCTATCTAAGCCGGAACTAGAGTAAATCCCATGTCCACTGGATCATATATCATGTGTGTCCAAGAATTCACCATCTATGATCGTGTCATCTCTATCTTACTTGTGCCCACCATGTGATGTTCAACAATGTGCTCCATTAATCCTATCTCCCTACCCATAACTAATTCTGAGTAGTCCCTGTCTCTGCAAACCTTATAAGCTCTAAAGAATCAACACATTGACCTCTACATGTTTCTCATGTGCCCTCCCAATTCTCTCTTGTGATTGAATGATTCTATCATTATCTTCTTTGCAACCCTTATTTCTACCTTCAAACTTCTCAAAGTGTCTGCTATTTCAGGAGAATATCCCTCACCATGTTGCTCATCTAATCTATAGGGAGAATCTAATGAGTTGTAGTCTGCCATCTTATTAGTCATTTATGTTCTTCTCTTCCTACAAGGTATATCATGTTAGCTAAACCAAATCATAAACAAATGAATGTACCTCATTATAGTTTAGGGGAGGATATCTCATTTGCAAGACCAACCAAATCAACGCAATACATATATGAACATAATCATATCAACATTTAATCAGTATTTCAACCATTATCCAGTCATCAATGAATGACGATACCAACCACATACCATGACCTTTGCAAGAAAACTATCACCGTTCCTATGTATTCATAACAACATATAAATACCAATATTCGTGACCAATGCACAACCGACATGCACTCATGAAGACGAAATTTAACAACACCATCAAATTTTCACAATGAAACAGCACTGCAAATATCAACAACTCCATGCATATGCAACAATCACATAAACGCAACATGCATGAGGAACATATATGCAATCGACATGTGTGCACAACCAACACACATCACCCATTCATTCCAAGGGGTGAGTCATGCTCTGAGACCACTCTGTAACACCCTCCTCCCACATTTACCTAAGTTAACTAGTCTGTCGGGGTAAACATGTGATGAAAGGCTACTATGATGTGATTAAACTTCCCATGTACAATTAAGGAAGTGGAATCGACAAAAAAACCATTTTGACCTTCCAGACATGCTACAAAACCTTCAGGATCCACCCAACCTTTCCACGTGACCAACCCCCATGAAATCTTAACATTTCACTAATATGGACTCTCAACTACTTCCATGACAAGCGATGCATGTGACTGAGGCCTTCTAGTCGCTCCCAAAAAAAGGCATGCTAGAGATTGTGGACTTTTCAAGGTAGTTATGAGTGAGCGACCCCAACTTCTGGACCACTTTCTTCGTGCTAGGTCTTAGGCCACTGCCCATAACTTCAAGAAACATTAAGAAATGAAAATAACATTGAAACAAGATTACTAATGAAAACATTTAATCAGTGTCTTAATTCGACACCTACAATCCATGACAATCATTTCATCAAACACATCACAAATATGTGATCCACAGGTGATCACAACATATCTGAGCATAGGGGTCTCATAATTATTTGAGATTTGTAAGGAAGCATGATGCCTTATCACAATATTTGCATTATCATATATTAGGTCATATATTCATTGTTCATTGATTTACTAATCAAAATATGAAGAGAATCGTACATCAAGACGGTCATAAAACATCCTCTTAACCAACATATATTCAACAGAAATAAAATATATATAACAACCATAAAAACCACATATGAACAAGTATATTTACCCATCAAGTACAAGAGGAGAGGAACTCTTATTAACATATGCAAAATGCAACCAGGTTTAGGACTTCCATGTACCACCTGACCATAGATTGGCTGAACCAAATATTTCTTTCAGTCAATAACCCCCATTCCATATTCCAAGCATGAATGTGGGATTTCATGGAACAAATCAAATAAAACCAAATCAAGGCTTCCAGAGGCCAAATCACCCTCAACTAGTGATTCCACCTCATAGTCGAACATCACTAACCATCACTAGATAGGTCTCTACCCAATTTGTCCAAGGCTATGGAGCATTGTCTCTAGCTAGGGCTTCCAGAAATAGTAACTCAACCCAAAGTTGTTTTTGGGCTTCCAGGACTAGTCACTCAAACCATCAAGGGTTTCTAGATCATTTTTATAACCACAGCTTTTTAGGACTAGTAACTCAACACAAGCTATTACAAGAATTCTAGAGATTTTTTTCCAACCAAGGGCTCCAAGAATTAGTAACTCAACCCAAAACCATAAAGAACATGATAACCAACCAAAAAATAAGGGAAAGGAACCCACAACACCATGGTCATCTAGGAAATGGAGGGTCTACGAAAATCAACCTTCGATCCAGGAAATCCTTGATGCCAATGACATATCATAACCAAGAAACCACATGCATGTTCCATGCATGCCAAAACTAGCAAGGAAATCAAATGTGCAACTCAATAACTGCAAGAAAAACTCATTGTAGCTGATGATCCCGATGTTCTCTTGCACTTTTTTTCTCTTCCTTTTCATTCTTTCCCAAAATAAAAAGTATGCCACACTCCTCATATTAGTGCCTAGATCTACCAAAGGCTGAAGGAAGGCAGGTCTAGGGTAACATCAAACCACGCTTAACCTAGTAGCTAGCTCTACTAGGTCGGGAGAGGGCTCTCTCCTTGTCAATATCAATTAGGATATTGGCAACTAGGGCTTGAGATTACTAAAATGAATGCCAATTTTAGGCTAGGTATAGTAGATTAGGGTTTCTAGTTTGATTTTAGGTTTTGTTTGCTAGATCAATTGGAGAAGGTAGATTGGATCCGGGAAATCAACTCAGGGATATAGTCATGTTCTATGGGGCGAGGTAGACAGGTGTTTATGTACTCGTAATGGATTTGATATGGTAGAGTAGATAGCTGAGGATCTGAGGAGGGCATAATAAAATATGAATCATCTTCAAACAGTGAAAACATTGAAAACCAAATGCATTCCCAAGAGAAAGCATTGTAAATTAGTGTATTTTATCTTTTCACCTTGAATCATCTAGTTTAGAAGAAAGAGAGAGATGTGGATACATATAAAACATCAGAGAAAACTAATTACAAAGAAGAAACAATACATAAACTCACTATCACAAGATTCCCACAAAAATAGCTGTGAAACCTGGTTATATTCCTTGCCAAACTGCTGATACAAAATGTTCAGTGAGTCCAACACTTTTGCCAAAGTCCAACCTTTACAAATGAATCAAAAAGTACATGATATAGGCAAGGAAACTACTCAAGCTAGCTATCAGGGTCGAATCCATGAGAAGAGGGGTGGTTTCAACCATATCTAAACTAGGAATAAGAATATAGGTAGTGGAACAGCTTGCCTCTAAAACCAAGGAAAGCAATTCATTCAACTCAAAACCACTTTTGACTTAATGTATCTACCCTAATAAGTGTTTTACATACGTAATTACATCAAATTACATCATTTACCATACTAATTTCACCAAGAGAAGAAGAAAAATTCAATTGTATAGAAAACTGTGTGAAATCTGGAAAATCAGGTAGAATTGGCAAAATTCATCCTACGCACACCACCACTAATCCTATGCACAGTGCTTTTCCAAGGCCAATATTTGAAGGCTTCCTGGAGTCCAAATCAAGTGCAAGATAGCTCATTGCAAATCTTGTTGAGTCTAATTTCTAGAATAGCTTGAAGTTTTGGATTTGGAGTCCATTTTCCCCTCCAAAATTGGAATCTCCCAAGACTGCTTCTTGTGTGGCAAAAAAGTGGTAGAGTGGGCACTTTTTGGGTGTTTTTTTCCCTTTTGGAGACCTAGAACTTGTCCAAAATTTTCAGCCATTTCTAAGTAGGCATACTTTTTCATGCTAATTCTAAAAATACAAACTTTTTTGCAAATGGATGCCTCCAACTACTAAAAAAAAAAAAACCTGATCTTTGCATTTAAAAATTCCAAAAATGACAAAAAATGCTCCAAATTTCTTGAAATTTGGCATGAGTGATCCTTGTTAGGTGCTTTGATGGGCCAATGATGCTTCATCCAAGGTCTTTCTCTTTTTGCTTTCTTAAGGCCCTTGTTCAACTTAACCTTAATCCTCTTCATTATACTGTCAACATATTGTCCTTTGTTCCACTGTTCACCAACATTTGGAATGCCTATTACTTTTGAGATAGTCATAGGTGACAAGGTGAAGGAGACACCAACAAGGTTCACTTGCCCATCATGTAGATAAGCGACAAACAACTGGGCAAGCTCATATCAAGAATGATGTCTAAAGCAAGATATAGCAAGAGGACAAGAAAGCAACTCTGTGAGACTGATAGTTTCCTCTCAGATGATCTTTCCCCCTTTGTGTGGATTTCTTGGTACATGAGCTTCTTTGGAAGAATCACTAAGAGTTTCCTCTTCCCTCTCATAATCTGAATATGTCTCCATGCTTATGAATTTGAAGTGAAAGAAGATGAGTATGAAGAGATTTTGAAATATGAGGTAAGCAGTGTATATAAGGAAGTGAATGCTAGGAGGAAGGGTTTCCCTTGGGAAATGAGGGTAGTCAATGGTGTTATGAATGTGAGATAAGGGGTTTGATAGAAAAGTGGATGTAATGAAAGAGTAGGATGTGGGAGTTAGGTTTTGGGAATAGGGTATAGGGCTATGGTTTGGTAAATGGGAGTGGGGTTTGGGGAGTGAATGTTGATGATTTTGTGAGAGGGGATAGGATTTCAGGGAAAATAGTTTAAGGGAATAGAAACAACAGCAATCAAGTACCCTTGCAAAGCTATGAGATAGTTGAGAGAATGTCTAGGGTATAAGTTAGCATTTTAGCTAGGGTTTTACTTAAAGGAAGCCACAAACATCCAAGATACTAAACACAACTTCCCTGAGCAAGAAGGCATGCTTTACTTACTTGGAACAAGCTTTGATTTTATTTTTAGGAAGTTGAGATGAGTTTTGAAGCATTCCTGGCTTTTGGAATAGATGTGTGGCGCCAAGGAATAGGTGCACAATGCCAGACCAAATTTGTATGGGAAACCTACAACATGTGCGCAACACCGATTGTGTGCATAGTGCCAAGGCCCAAGTGCACAACGCTGGCAAAATGACAGTATTTTTCCTCTACTTTTGCCTTCTTTCTCCAAAAACAATATTTCTCCCTTTAGCTCATTCAATTGCAACAATGAAGACTCAAGCACGTGGATTGGCTTTTATATCCCTTTTCTTTTAATTTTTCATTCACCAGACCCACTTTTCTAATGTTTTGCTAGCTTTTTCACAAATGCCCTGTTTCACTTACATTCTGACTTTTGCTTTTTTGCAGGTGGATTTTTACATTTATTTTTTGGTAATGGCAGGAGTTGATCTTGTCACCAGGTCAACAAGAATATCTTTGAATACATATTACATATAGAAACATTGAAATTACATGAAATTTTTACAATGATGGAAAAAACCCTATTTTCACCTCAAAACAGAGTTTTGAGGTAAAAAGGGTTATTGAGCATAACATAAGTAAAATTTATGATTTTATGAGTTTATTTATCCTCCTCATGTGCCTGTTGACCTTTTTTATTCAATTAAGATGACCATGATGACAAACCCTAAGACCTCGTGAGATTAAACCCTAGAATTGATTTTTATAAATGAAATGAAACTAGATGACAGTAAATGACTAAAAAAATTGTGTGAACGGGTTAGTAGGTGAATGTCATGAGGGAAATTGACATGAAACCACTACCATCAGTTGATCCATGACCTAATGGAATGCAGCTGATTAGATGAGACACCTAATATGTGTGAAAAAGAGCAATTTGATCACTGATGGAAGGCTTCAAAGACTGAAACTAACACCTCAAAGAGTTCTCCAAGAAAACTCTAAGTGTCCAAGAGTATGAGAGAGAGAGAGAGAGAGAGAGAGAGAATAGAAAATGAGAGCTCCAAAAATGAATAGACAAAAAGCTAGAAAATGATCCTCATAATCCTTTTTGTTAATGAGGCCTCTATTTTCTTCACTTTCCATTATTTTCCTTCATGCTCCTCCTCAAATGAAACCTATGATATTTCACCTCCCTTTTCTCCTTATTTCCATTATTTTCATAAAGAAAATGCCAATTAATGCCACTTTGCCTTTCTAAAGCCTTTTCCATTGCCTTTGCCAATTTCCATAGCCATTAATTAATCACAAGTGATCGCCATCACTATTTTTTTCCCAACATTCAGTTTGGAAGACGTGTCCCATGACCATGGTTATTATTTTGTCTTTATTAACTTTATTACATGGATTTTTTACTAGGACTATTACAAAATGTTGATATGGTGCTCAAACTATTGGAGGAGAAACATTTATATGCAAAAAGCTTCAAATGTTTCATTGGAGTACAAGAAGTAGAATATTTGGGTCATATTGTATCTCATAAGGGTGTTGAGGTAGACCCTAACAAAAAAAAAGCCATTAAAGAATAGAAAATCCCCACAACTCTAAAGAATCATTGAGGATTTCTTGAGTTGACAAGGTAATATCAGATGTTTGTTAAGAATTATGGGAGAATAACAACACCTATAATAACATTTATGAAGAAATATGCATTTTCTTGGTCTCCATAAGAAACTAAGACCTTTAAACAACATAAAGAGGCAATGTGCAAAGCACCAGTCTTAGCTACACCTGATTTCAAAAAACATTTACTGTGGAATGTGATACCTTAGGAATTGGAATTTGTGTTGTTTTAATGCACGAAGCAAGACCCATCACTTTTGAAAGTCATCCAATCAAGGGAACATATTTACACAAACATATTTATGAGAATAAAATCTTTTCAACATTAGCACTAAAGAATTGACGACCTTACCTAATGGGAATACACTTCAAGGTAAAAACAGATCATGATAGTCTTAAATACTTTTTGGAACAAATATTATCTTTAGAATACCAGAAAAAATGGGTCACAAAGACATTGGGTTATGGATTTCAAAGCATCCACAATAAAGGGAAGAAAAATTTTGTTGTACATGCACTCTCAAGAAAGGATGAGGATATGGACATATTTCTTTGTTCCATTTATATTATCCAACCTGATTTGATAACTGAAGCAAGGGATTAATGGAAGAATGATGAAGAGGTGTGGACACTCATTCAAAAGTTGCAACAAGATCTCAATACATCTAATGCATTTATTTGGAAATCAGATTCATTATGGTACAATGATCGCTTATATTTGTGCAAGAATTCTCAATTCAAACAAAATACTCTTTTGGAAGTTCACACCTCCTCCTTACGAGGGCACTCAAAATTTTTAAAAAGTTACCAAAGGGTCAAGAAGGAATTTTTTGTGATGGACTTAAATCTGATACTAAGATGTTTTTTGTTATGAAACTAGCTCAAGAAAAGATAGATCAACGCCTTAGAATTCAGCCTCTTCGAGGGGGCAACCTCCTTTACATTACATAAATGAACAATTATTGGATGATTCAAATGACAAAACCTCCTTTCTATATATAGAGGTCTAAGGAGTCACAATATAATCCAGCTGACCTAACAATATTAATATAAAGCCACAAAAATAACAGTAGAGGGATTCTATGGGGCACAGTAATAACAATATGGGGGTAATAGGGGCACAACAATATTAATAAGGGGTATAACTACAATAGTAATGGGGTAATCACTAGTATTATAGGGACCCAACATGC
>Ga0068628_1000524_pt1 | contig 13876 bp, 8 predicted proteins | sample InSIn2gowninarea_FD_77431 | JGI IMG/M metagenome (GOLD analysis project Ga0068628, IMG submission 77431) | Clean room microbial communities from NASA Spacecraft Assembly Facility at Jet Propulsion Laboratory, Pasadena, California, USA -... ... | reverse complement strand
TCTTTAAAATTATGTTTAAAATATTTAAAATCATGTTTTTTAATAAAAAAAATAAATATTTAATGTATTTTTTTAAACGACCGAGTCATTGAAATCGAGCCGACCGAGTCATTACCGAGTCAGAGTCGGAGTCGGAGTCGATCCTCGGCCGAGTCGGAATCCGAGTACGAGTTGTAAAACATAGCTTTGACCGCAGAATTTCTCTCTCCTTTGATTGAGAATTTTGTCACTATTTTGATTGGGTTTGACTGAGCAGAAGAGGCTGTATTGTTTGAATGTTTGACCAAACTGTTTGGGAGCTGATTTGACTGTTGACCAGGTCTGGTTAGGGCTGCATTGACTACTATTGACTTTGACCAGAAATTGCAGATTTGAAATTTCACCAGATTTGACTTTTATGCTTTGATTTGATTGGATGTTAGATTATTGTTTGGGATAGTCAAGGCTTTGACCTTTGACTGATTGTTGATGTACTTGGACTATGTATCTCTCTGCTGAACATTTGATGACAATCTAATAGAAGAAGAATTTGGAAAGGGTTTTCCCCCTTGTGGGGTTTTTCCCTGGTCTTTGACCAAATCTTTGTGTCTCTATTGTTCTTGGTTGTCTTCTATTGTGATGAATTAGATATAATTCTATAGTGGTGAATTATATATAAAAAACATAAAAACATGGATTGAACCATTCTCCTTTATCTTTCATTTTCATCCTTTTACTTAAATTTTTAACATTACCATGAAATGACTCACGATATTTGAGAGTGATTCCAACCTCATTGGATTTCATATGAAGAAAGTAGAATTTTAAATCTCACTCAAAATCCAACAGACTTATGATTTTTTCAATATTTCAAGATTGGGGGGATTGCAATGTCTCCATTGAATTTTGTCATGTACTAGGGTATGGAACTTGTATTTAATCAAGATCACCAAGCCCTCTACGCAGGGGAGACTCCCAATAATCAAAAGCACCTAAGGTACTAGGGTATGGAACTTGTATTTAATTAGGAGCACCAAGGTCGTTTGACTATGTAGGAGGAGACTCCCAATAAAGCACGAGACAAGAAATTAAAAATTTCTTGTGGCAAGAGGGTCAAGCAGTAGGTAATAGATTTAGTTATCTTTTCTAGTTTCTAGTACTTTTTATAACTATTGACTCTTTGATATTTATTATGGTATTTTTTGTAAACAATATATGACAATTTTAGTTTGAAGTTGGCATTTATAACTCGTTGGTAATGAATTATGAATATGATGCTTTGTGAAAGTTGAAAGTTGAAACATTTCATTTCATGTTAGAAATTCTTTGTTATCATTTGGTTTCTTGGTAATGGTAATGGTTACAAGTACAAATTACAACTTTTGTGATCAATGATGATAAATGTTATATAATGAATTATGAAAGCTTGAAACTTTAAGATTGATGAATCATGAGACTCGATATGTTGTATGTTACTAACTTGTGGATGTGGTTGATGAAGATTATAACTGCTAGAAGATTGATATTATATGGTTCAATCCATGTTTTTATGCTTTTTATATCTAATTCATCATTCTAGATTCTTTTTGTAATGACCTATCTATAAATATAGAGAACGCAAGAATAATAGCAGGCATACGACGCATGCATATGATAGCTACATATGCATGTGTCGCATACACCGCATTGGTATTTATATACTAAATTAACTATAAGTAATAAATACCATGACACTTCTTCGAATAGAGGTTCTACTCATCCATCAACACCCATATTGCTTAATGTATGGGTAAATATTAAAAGAGGACTATATGAGTTATATATTTCAGATTATTAATAAAAATTATATTAATAAATTAATAAAATGATTAAAGATATATATAAGAAATTAATTAAAAAGGGGTACTAAGTATAAAGTTATAATGTTTATATTAAAAGGAGTATTTTAATAAAACATAATGTGATTTATTAAAACATAAAACATATACATATGTGACCTTTAAAAGAGATAAGGGAGATGATACGTGACATGAGAGTGTGTCACCAGCAAACTAAGTAGTGGGCTGCTGATGGAAGAACAACCACTGCCAAGAAACCAGATAAAAACCACGGAACAAAGATTTAGAAATGGGGGGATGGAAGGAAGAAAATCTGAAGGAGGAGGAACATCATCTACAGGAAATCATAGATAGGAAGAGCCTGAGTTGTTCTGAAGTTCTGGGCACGGGGTAACAATCTGCTTCTACTAAGAAGCTCACTGGATTGAGTAGCCAGGTTCTGCTCAGTTTGGCTGGGTGGATTTGGTCTTTTGGTAACCGAAGCAGGGAGTTGGAGTCATCATCAACCGCAAGGGCACAGGTAGGTACCCTCAACAGTTCTGTTAGATAATCTATTAAATAAATTTTGTAAGAGTTCATGAACATAATTATAGGTTCAGTATAAAATTTCCTTTACTATTTTTACACCTGTTTTCACAGTCTTGACACTTTTGTTGACATATATGCATAAAAACATATAAAAATATATATTGTATAAAAATTTGCTCCTGATTCGCTCACAAACTATGAGCTTTTGAAAATGTCGCTCCCCGCTTCTGCTTCTGCTCCCACTCCCTACTTCGGCTCCCGCTCCCAAGTAACCTTGATTGACACCCATAGGTGATGCATTGAGAGTCATGAGACTTCGAGAAGTTGTAAAGCATTATTCACAACCATGGGCACCTTCAACACCCACAATGTTCTTGCATTTTCTTTATTATTCATGGCATGATGTACCTAGGGTAGCATGCCCCTAATTGGCTTAATAGTGGTCACATGGTTTGGCAATTGATCCAAGGTCCATATGAGGTTTGTCTCATGCTTTCAGACATGGGAGGGCCAACATCATCTTCAATGCCCTCAATGTTGGACCAGAGTCAAGCTTATTCACCACTTGGAGACCCATGAGACCTAGTTTTGTGCCCCGAACCCACATTTGGGGCTACAGGATGATTTTCATAGAGATCTAAGGGTCAACCCCTAGATTATGATTTTAGAGGCCCTCTACATTTGTCATGGCACTTGAGGAGCCCAATGCAGGCCCTACAAGGGTAATTCACTAGCATGATGTCATCATTTTGTTCACTTCGACTCACTCGTGTGGAGATGTTTATGTCTTGATGAAAGCTACAAGGTTAGCTTCTGACCTTGCTTGTATTTTGTGCATTATTTTATTGTTTGAGGGGCTTATTTTCATCACATATAGCCATGTACAAAGGCTGATTTTGGATGTAAAGGCTCATGTATAAAGGCTAATTTTTGAATCTTGGATGTATAACATCATCTATAAAAGATAATTTTGGATTTTGAATCATGTAATCATCTATGAGAGTTAATATAGACAATGTCATTTATGTGTCTCATTCTTTTCTTTTTCTTGCAAGATAATGCGTTATTAACTTATTTGTAAAAACAATTCACATACATATATAAAATTTCTTTTTCTTGCAAGATAATGCATTATTAACTTATTTGTAAAAAGAAATCATATGCATATATAAAATGAGACACATAAATGACATTTTATAAGGAAAACCCAATCTATATTAACTCTCATGGATGATTTTTAGTTTTTGTTAATAGCTCAGATAGGTGTTCTAGTCTCTATTGATGTCTAAGAGGCTAAGGAACACAAAAGGATAATTATATCCAGGACCTAGAAAAGGTTTCCAAAGAAAATGCCTTTAATTATATTCATTAGCCAATTATCAAATATTTTTCTTAGTCTAATTTAGAAAATCTGGTTAATTAAATCAGATTAATTGAGGTAAATTGATTTTGCTCTAGAGACTTCCGGAAAAGTCACTTGAAGGGGTCAAGATGATCTTAGCCATCGATTGGGATTAGATCATGGCTGTTGATTTGTCAACGAGAGATTATAAGAGAAATCAATGGGTCAGTTGGAGACACATCAAGGAGTTCGAATCACCCATTTGTAGAGACAACAAGGGCATAGTTTGAGCGAGGGAGACACAAACAAAAGGGTTTCAACAGAGAAGATTGGGGAGAAAATTTCCAAAGGACTTTTCTCGGTGATTTCCAATTTCTAGTGAGAAAGGAGATCGATTTCATTAGCAAAAGAAGAGGTCGAGTTTAGCAGTGGGAATAGCCTGTTAGCCAGTGGAAGTGATAGAGAAGCTTGTTTCAGTTGCCAATTGCTAGAGCTGTCACCTGAAGGTAGTGCGAGTTGATCAGACGAGTTGTTGGAGGTAGATTTGCTTGTAGAAGAATTTTCCCTGAGGCAGTGCAAATTTATGGAGCAATGAGTGCGAGTTGCAGAGCCAGTGCGAATTGCAGAGAGCTTGTGCAATTTGCACAGGGAGGCCAAATACAACTGCAGAGGGATACTTTTGGGTTTCTAGATCTATTTGATGAAGAGAAAAAAAATTGCCGGAGCTTTGCCACTGAGAGGCAAGCAAATTGTAATTCTCAATTTTTTTTCTCTGAAGAATAATAATAAAACCCTCATCTATTGAACTAATTTTCCCCACACTAGGGATTTTCCAGGGACAATCTATCCAAAAATGCTCGAGTCAATTATTTTGTGTGTGTATATTATTTCTCAGTTCTTGTTATTATTTGTGAAAATTGCAGTAGTGATTTAATCGTTATTTTCCGTAATTAGTTTATGAAGACAAATAATCTCCAGTAGATAGAAGATTAAATTCCAGTTGCTGCAATTAAGGAAATTTCACATGTATAAGAGAAGATCAACATAGAGGGTTTGCATGAGTAAATCAATGCAGGGCAGAGGAAGAGAAAGCTGAGCGTTTATAACCTAGTATATTTTCTTCAAATTTTGGGTTTCGCTATATTTCCAGATTTCTAAAGATGGTTGCAGCAGGTTTGAGAGATCATGACAAATTGGATGGAGCCTGCAACTTTCCCTGTGGAAAGCTAAAATGTCTTTTCTATTGGATGAGTATGGACTAAAGGAGTATGCGGAGAATGTTATTGTCGTACCAACAGATCCACAAGTAGTTGGAAACCTATAAAAAGGTGAATGCCAAAGCCAAGGGGATTATCCTTGATGGAGTCAAGGACCATATAGTCCCTCATATTGCAGAGGACACAACAAAGCAAATGGGGGGCGCGATGTAAAAATCCTACCAAAAATAGGAAATTGATTCTCCAAGAAAACTTGAGGACCATCAAGATACATAAGGGTGAAGACATGACTTCCTATCTTATTAGAGTTCGACTTGCCAAAGACGAGTTGGCTGCAGTACGTGATAAGCCAAGTGATGACGAGTTGGTACGAATAGCCCTGAATGGGTTCTCTAAGCAATGTGATGTGTTCGTCCAAGTGATTAATGAATGAGATACACTACCACGATGGGATCGCTTATGGAGTGATTTCACTTAGGAGAAGATTAGGTTTAGCTGTTGATTTTTGGTAGCATCGGATGTGATCTACACCTCAAAATTTGCAGGTAGGCTAGGACACATGTATTCCAGAGTACCCAAAAATCGTTTTGGGAAATTCCACCCGGAGAAGGTTTTATTAATATAATTAATTATTTTTAATGGAGGCCTAAGTCTAAACTTAGGAAATTAAAATAATTAAAGGGTATTAATTAAACTGGGGGTGAAACTTCTAGAAGAAGACGAGGAGCAAGCCAAAATGATCTGAGCCATTCATCAGAATCTAATTTGCGTCGTTGATTGATCAATGAGAGGATTATAAGAAGAGGCTTGATGGGCATTTTGAAGACACATCGAGTAAGAGATCAAGAGATCAATTTCTGACGAGAGCAGCACAACAATCGCTGAAGAAGTGATCGAGTTGATTTCTTGCAGTGAGGGGCAGGGATAGTTTCCAGAGGAAGATTTCCTGATCCGGGGATACATTGCAGAGGAGGTAGACAGAGATCCAGAAGAGGCAGCGCAGAGCCACGTTGGGCAGCGTAGGGCCATGCTGAGGCAGCGCAGAGCCTGAGAGGAGATCCGAAATTTGTTGGAGAATCGAGTTCCAGAGCCAAAAGCCAGGGTGTGATACCGGAAGGGTAGAAAGTCGAAGTTCCAGAGGCAAATTGATAAGCCTGAAGGAGTGGCACAGTTCCCAAAAGTTATGACGCAAAGCAACGTAGTGATTACGCAGAAACTACGTAGAGGCAGCTAGGGGCTAGCCATTCAGTGGATGGATTAGTACTGGATCACCAGTGATAGTGTGAGGTATATCTCACTCATCTCTCTATCAGTCGGATTCTCTGTATTGGATAGCCAGTAAGGCATCCAAAGATTGTATTAAGAAACTATTGCATAATAATACAAACCCTCAGCTATTGCACCGGTTTTCCCGCATTGGGTTTTTCTGGGGACATTGGTCCAGAAACAATGGTGTCACTTGTGAGTGTTATTTCTTTCTTGCTCAGATTCTTGTTTTTGCATATTATTTAAAGTTGTGAATTATTTCTTTCGAAAAATTAAAGAAGAAATTAACCCCCTCTTGTGAAACCATCCCTAGAATCTATGGATTACCCAAGATCCATAAGGAAGGGGTCCCCCTTAGACCGATAGTTAATACTATTGGCTCCCCAACCTATGAGCTTGCTAAATACGTTGCTAAAATTCTAAAACCCCTTGTAGGAAATACTGATTCCTTCATCAAAGACTCCCAGGACTTTGTGAATCTTATTAAAAATGAAAGGATGGAAAGTGATGACATCCTTGTAAGCTTTGACGTGGTTTCCTTATTCACGAAGATTCCTCTTGATGAAGCCATTCAGGTTATAAAAGATGTTACTGATCCAGGGATTGCAAAGCTGGCTGAAGTCTGCTTAAGGTCAACTGTGTTCACCTTCCAAGGAACATTTTATGAGCAGACATCTGGTGTAGCAATGGGATCACCCCTCTCGCCAATCGTGGCCAACCTATACATGGAATATTTTGAGAAGAAGGCCCTGGAATCATATCCTTTAAAGCCAGCCTGGTGGAAGCGTTTTGTCGATGACACCAATATAAAGTGGACACATGGTAAAGCAGAACTTGACAAGTTTTTCATTCACCTAAATTCCATCTCTCCTGAAATAAAATTCACAATGGAGCTTGAAGAAAACATGAGCATCCCATTCTTGGACATTCTAATCATCAGAAAAGAGGATGGCTCTTTGGGCCATAAGGTTTTCAGGAAGTCAACCCACACAGAAGGTTACCTCCATGTGGATTCCCACCATCACCCAGCCCAAAAGTTTGGTGTTCTAAACACTCTTGCCATTAGAGCCCTTCGAATTTCTGACGCAGAGCATATAAACGAAGAAAAGAGGCATTTAGTTTTAACTTTTAAGAATATAGGCTACAAAGATCATGAGATTAAAAAAGCCATGGAGAAAGCTGAAAGAAAGTTGTCATCTCCCAAGCCTAAGGATCAGGACCAACCTCAATGTGGTAAGGTTTTTCTACCTTATATCCATGGGGTTACAGACAAAATCGCTAAAATCCTAAGAAAGAAAAACATTATAACTCAATTCTCAGCTCCTGGTACTATCAGGCAAAGTTTGAAGTCTGTAAAAGATGATATTGACAAGCATCAACTTAAAGGAGTCTATAAAATAGACTGTTCTTGTGGAAAAAGCTACATAGGTGAAACAGGTCGCTCCCTCCAGACAAGACTCAAGGAACATGGCGCTGACATCAGGAATGGAAGATCTCGTACCTCAGCATTGGCAGAACACTCCTCGAAGACTAAGCACCACATCTGCCTGGAAAACGCATCAATTATCGCAAGGGAAGAGCAGCATCAGAGATGAAAGATCAGAGAAGCACTTGAAATTATTAAGCATCCTTGTAATCTGAACAGAGACAATGGTATGGAGATTAGCGGGAGCTGGCTTCCCCTGATCAGGGAAATCAAAAAGCGTCAACCCATCCCCAGGTAAGCCTTCAGCAGGTAAGTTATCCCTCTGCTATTCTATTGGTCAGTACTTTTTATTTATATCATAATTAGAATTATTAACATTAAAATACTTTAATATATTAATTTCTACATAACTATTAATTAATATATTAATTAATTATAAATATTAATTATTTATAATTGTTAATATAATCTGGTTCAAATATATTAATTTAATTTTTATATAGAAATTGATATATTTCCCTAGTATTTCTATAATAATTAATTTATCATCCCTTCATTTTATTAGAATAGCTCCTTTAACTTAATAATTAACTTTTTAATACTAGAATATAATAATTTCTATATAACTATTAATTAATATATTAATTATTATATTGATCAATTATAAATATTTATTATTTATAATTATTAATATGAATTAGTTTAATATATTAAATTAATTTATATAGAAATTAATATATTTTAGTTCAATCTATTATCTAAAAATTTTTAGTATCAATTCTATTTCCTTTTTAATCTATAGGTTATAAACCTAGTTATTAAAAATAAAAATTTTAATAAAATTTCAATAAAATAAAAGTAATTTATTAAAAAAATAAAATAAAAATAAATTTAGATTCAAGCCGACCTGTGCTATTCCTTAAAAATTTTATCCTCATGAGTATTTATTCTATCCATTCTGCTCTTCTTTTATCATCATTCTCAAACCCTGATGATGGATCCCATTTGGGATTTGAAACGTTGGTATAAAAATGTTCATACTGTGGATTCTCCGGTCAATGGTTCAAAAGATACAAACCACAGATCTCTTAAATCCAAATTCTATAGTTGTATTGATTTCGATGTTTACCATATAATACTGTAAATAACTCGATTCAGTAGAAGAAATATAATCAGTTGCTGTAGTAAGTGGTTTAGGGATTATCGATTTTTCACATTAGCTTGGTTAATCGCAATAGCAACAACAACGACAAAACTTTGGAGGTTGAGAAGTAGGAAAATGTATCTCTAACAGGTAAAGGGAAGGCGAAGAAAGGATCCAACAAGGGATCAGGCCCAAAAGGAGAAAAGAAGAAGAAAGACATGAGTAAGATCAAGTGTTTTGGTTGTAGTCAACTAGGACACTATGTCAGCCAATGTCCTAACAGGAAGAAGGGAGATAAAGAGGGGAAGGAAACTACAACTGCAACGAACATTGAGGATTTGTCTTCCAAATTAGAGGATGAATTCTTTCTCATAGCTTGCCTCTCTAGCTTTACCTCTACAAGTCTCTGGTATATCGGTAGTGGAGTGTTAGAGAATATTTTCTGGTTATAAGGAAGAGGAAATGGACTTCCAGATACAGATGGGAAACAAGACTAAATGTGCTCTAGTTGGGAGAGGTACCATCCACATTCATAGGGAGTCAGACAAGAGTACTGGTGTTATAGATGTGTTGCATGTGCCATGTTTAGGTATGAACCTGATTTCAATTTTTGCACTACAGGACAAGGGATATGATATCTACTTCGTAGGGAAGAAGGTGTACATCAAGCACCAGAGTTGGAAGAAGGTCAAATAGATTGGGGTTCAAAGCAATAAGCTATTCAGGTTGCAGTTTGATTATCCAAAGGCACTGTTTAGCAACAACAGTGGCAAAGACTTAGGGGAGCTATGGCATAGGAGGTTGGGACATCTACATCATAGAGCATTGAAATTGCTCAGGAAGATTGTGACAAGAGTTCCAGAATCGAGCATGAAACACGACGATGTGTGCAGAGGGTGCGTGCTTCGGAAATTTGCAAAAGCAATATTCCCAAGGAGTGACAGAAGAGCCAATGGTGTGCTTCAGTTAATACACTCAGATATTTGTATCCCGTTGTCTACTAGATCTCTCAGGGGTTATGAGTATTTTGTAACATACATCGATGACTTCTCCAGGAAAACCTGGATCTATTTCTTGAAGACGAAGGATGAGGTCTTCAGTCACTTCCAAGAATTTAAGGCTCATGTGGAGAACATGACAGGTAAAAAGATCAAGGTGCTTCAAACATACAATGGAGGTGAGTACACAGATAAGGCCTTCACAGGGTTCTGTGTGAAGGAGGGCATCAGGAGAGAGTGGATAGCTCCATACAATCCACAACAAAATGGGGTTGCAGAATGAAAGAACATAACAATTGGTGGGGCAGCAAGTGCAATGCTATATGACTAGGATATGCCCAAGTTTATATGGGCAGAGGCATATAGCACAACAATGTACATTTAGAACAGGGTTCCTCATAGAGCGTTGGGGAAGATGACACTTGAAGAGGATTTTACAGGAAAGAAGCCAGACATCGGGCACTTCAGGATCTTTGGCAATATCGCTTATTATCACGTGCTAGATGATAAACGCACCAAATTGTAGAGAGGGCTATTTCGTTGGGTACAACGAAATGTCCAAGCATACACGATCTAAATCCCTGGTAGCAAGAACATCATCATGAGACGAGACGTCAAGTTCTAGGAGGAGAAAGCCTTAGAATATCTTGCGAGTTGCTAGTAGATGATCAACATTAGCCAGTAGAAGCTCCAAGGGTTGAGCAACAACTGCAGGGATGACAAAGCACAAGTACTATTACCAGTACAAGCGCTAGCTCAGTGCAGAATCGCAGATGGTCCAGTGACTTCACAACAGACGAAGCAGTAGGGGCAGAATGAGGAGCATGAAGCTCCAACTGCCACTAGAGGAAGAAGAAACAGAGAGGTGCTTCAGACATTGAAGGATGCACAAGAGTTTGTGGGATCTCTTAGGTCGAGCACCACAGTGTGCAGACAACGAGATAAGCACAAGTCGTTAGTGACAAAGGTCATTGACAGAGAGCCTTCTAGTTATCAGGAGGCTGCAAAACATTAGGTGTGATAGGATGCAATGTTGGAGTATAACTCCTCCATGACCAATGATGTATGGGAGGTCGTGCCTGGACCAGTGGATAGGTCAGTAGTCGGCTCTCGATGGATCTGCAAGATCAAGTATGCTGTAGATGACAGCGTGGAGAAGTATAAGACTAGGTTCGTGGCCAAGGGTATGCACCGAAGGAATGCATAGACTACGAGGAGACCTTTTCTCCTGTGGCCAGATACAGTTCTGTCATGGTAGTGATGTCATTAGCAGCAAAGATGGGATGGAAAAATTAGTAGATGGACATCAAGACAATTTTCTTGAACAGGGTGATGGAAGAGGTGGTGTATATCGAACAACCAGAAGGATTTGAGACACATTGGAGAGATACACATGTTTGCAGGTTGAAGAGGGCACTATATATACTCAAACAAGCTCCTAGAGCATGGTATGGTCAGATTGACAACTACTTGCAGTAGATGGGCTTCGTGAAGAGCGAGGCAGATTCCAACATCTACTATTTGGTGGTGTTATCACTCTGTAATTTTCCCGACTGTGAAAGGAAAACCCAGAGGTAATATTGAACCAATCTTTCAGATCGAAAGCTAGCCCTTCCAACCCAGAGAGGGCTTTCTCTCTACGACTCATCTATCCAATGTCACTTCAACAATTGGTTGTGTGCTCAGATTAGTGGGCATATCTATGGTAGTGTAAGGGTTTAACTGAGTGGTTGGACAAAGGGAAAATCCATTGGGCATGCAGTCATGATAGAGATGTCAATTAGAAGGTTTTCAAGACTGGTTGTAGAACAATTACTCTCAAAGGCTAGACAACCAACTAATTGCTAGAGATATTCCAAGCATGAATAGATGAAGGAGAAAACACTAAAGCAAAACAGAGCATCTGATAAGAGGATTTCACCCAATCCAAACCCCTCTTTTATCATAAATGATAGTTTAAATAACAAACTACATCTTCAATCTACAACTAGTTTCTAGGAAATAAAATCAATTAAAATCCTAAAATAAACCCAAATCTGGAACAACGGGTCTTGAATTGTTGGACGCTAGAGTCAAATCCCATTGGATTTGGAAAATGATTGCCACTTGTTAACCGATCACCATCTCATCTTTTGACCATTGATCTTACGCTTGGAAATCTGCTAGCAATCTTCTACTTGATGATATATTGCCACTTGTATTCTTTAGATGTCTTTGACTGCTTTTTTTAGGTCATTGAATCTGGAGATAATCCCTCTGAAACTAATTTAGTGCATTGATACTTGGGATATAATCATTTTTCTCGATATTTTCTCCTCTGAGTGCTAATCTTATGCCTTAAGATGCTGAAGGAAATCTCCAAGTCGAGTTGATGAGGTGGCTCATTGATTTGGGCTTATGCAGGAATGAAACAAAATACATATATAAACATAAACACAGAGGTGCAACAAAAATAAATCTTCATTTCACTAATATCAAAGAACTAAAAGATGCTAACATATAAAACGGAAATATATTAGCTCGGGCGATGGTAGCATTTCTCTAAGAAGAGATGTTGTGGCTACATGCCTTTGAACTATGTTACAATGAGGCTCAAGGGCCTTTTTATTATTGAACAACAAAGGGAAACTCTAAACAACCAAAACCCTAACCACAGGAGATGGAATGCCAATAGTTTGTTGTTCCTGTTGGGGTTAGTTGGACAACCAACTTCCCAGGGTTGTAACTTGGTCATATGATCTCCGTTTGATACGTGTGATACCTTGTTAGAAAGGTCTCTCTGAGTATGACAGTATTTGTGGCTTGATGTGGATCTCAAAAAAATGCCATTTAAGGGGTCAAAACAACTCCGGAAGTTCAAGACCCGAAAAATTGCCAAAAATAGCAAATTGTGCTATAATTAAAGAAATTGATGAAACTAGCTGGAGGTCCAGGTGGAATAGGCGGCTGGTCACCAATATCCACCTAGATCAATCCTCCCCCCTTAGGAAGCAATGGTGTTGTTGTCGCTCAGATTGTACATGCACTGCGACAACGGCTCAGGACGGGGGCTGTCACTTTGATCCCCACCCACTCCGTTCTAGCTGTCTCCCAACAACAGACGATGGAGGGTAGTCCCTATGGAAATGAGATGATGGAAAACAAGTTGGGAACCAACTTGCCCGAGAGACACAATTGAGTGGGTTAACTACTTGGTGAAAATTTAGCAAGATTAAGGATTTGATTAGATTTAAAATTGAGATGAGTGCCTTATTGTTAAAATTGGCAAGCAGGGAAAAACTTCATTTGGGTCATCTTATTCATGGCTGATAATATTTTTATTAGATTCCTCTCGTCGAGAGGTGTAGGATTGATATAAAGATCATCCGATTCCGATAAGTATTGATGGAGATATGAATTTATTTTGATTATGGAATTATTATCAAGCCGACCTACGACTCATGTAGGCTCAGAAGCCCAACAGTCGCATCTATTCACCCACCAACGTTGTGTATAAATATAAGAGGACTTTTCCTCATTTGGACTCACTTATCTCATCACATCTCTCTCTCTCTCTCTACTGCGCAGAAATGAGTCTCTTCTCTACTGCGCATAAATGGGTCTCTCTCTCTCACACATGTGAAGCCGGAAGCTGTTGAATTTGAAGCTGCAACTGCAAAACTAAAGATTGACTTGCGTGGCCTAGAAGATCTCCTCTTTGGAACTGTGCTGTAGGTTCATCTGAACCTCCTCGAAAAGCCACAACTTTTGGTGGTGGAATGAAGTCAATCCGATGAACGGTTTGCAAGATATCGACTGCCCTAGTTTGAAGCCGGAAATTGCTGAAACTGAAGCTGTAACTGCAGAAGTAAAGATTGACCTGCGTGGCCTAGAAGATCTCCTCATCTGAACTGCGCTGTAGGTTCATCTGAACCTCCTCGGAAAGCCGCAACTTTTGGTGGTGGAATGAAGTCAATCCGATGAACGGTTTGCAAGATATCGACAGCCCTAGTTTGAAGCCGGAAACTGCTGAAACTGAAGCTGTAACTGCAGAAGTAAAGATTGACCTGCGTGGCCTAGAATATCTCCTCATCTGAACTGCGCTGTAGGTTCATCTGAACCTCCTCTGGAAGCCGAAACTTTTGGTGGTGGAATGAAG
>Ga0068628_1000523_pt1 | contig 13895 bp, 10 predicted proteins | sample InSIn2gowninarea_FD_77431 | JGI IMG/M metagenome (GOLD analysis project Ga0068628, IMG submission 77431) | Clean room microbial communities from NASA Spacecraft Assembly Facility at Jet Propulsion Laboratory, Pasadena, California, USA -... ... | reverse complement strand
CATCTTTCTATTAAATCATATTTTTTAGAGAGAGGTGGTTATACGCGAGTTTCATGAAGCATTGTTGCATACATACACGAGTTTCTATGGGCATAATCGCGTATAAGTTGGTTTGAAGAAAGGCAGTGGGCCAGACTCAGGAAAAAAGGGGTCTACTATGGTTATGTCAATTATTTGCTCTGTTTGATGATGGTTTCAATATGCTGATATATTGGTCCTCATAAAGTTATTGATATATGTTTGATGGTGATGCTTTGATATCTCTTACTGACATATGCAATGATCAGGTATGACAGTGAACAGGTGGAACAAGTTCAGGGGGAGAACAGGGTTGATGATATTTCGAGAACTAATAATGGACATATATAGGTTGTTGGTCTAGCTAATGATGCTGATGGTGCAAATCATATTATAGTTGTTGATGACTATCATGGTCTTGTTTAAAATATTTGGTCTTTGTTTGTAAAGGTCATGAAAAGACCTAATTTGTAATCCCACTATGCATGGGATGGATGATGTAATATTTCTTGTTTTTGACATGTATAAACAATTGGTATATCCCCACTTGGTTGGGTGGATGAGTCACATTTGGTATATCCCCACTTGGTTGGGAGATGGATGTATGTATGAGTCATTGGTGATAGGAAGGTCATTTGTGATGTATGTATAGATTCATGTTTTTCTTTTAGAACATCTTTTTGCAGAATTTTCTTATGCTCAGGGGGAGCATGAACTAGATCATGGGAGCTCAATCAGCACACTTCAGCATATCAGAGAATTCAACATGCACTCAGGGGGACAATGACCCTTTGCTCTTGATGTCAAAGGGGGAGAGTGACTTGGTGTGGTTGTTGTTACTATCAAGTCCAAAGGGGGAGATTTTTAGCATTATGATGTATGTGTTGTACTTGATGGCAACCCACTTGTAGCAGAACAATTCACTTATATATGGTAACTAGATGAATCTACCGAAGAGATATCAGATGTGACAGAATGCATGATAGTAATGTTTACAGATGTGATGAAATGCAGGGCAGCTTCAAGGAATCAGTTCAGAAGGAAACTCACTCAGATGAAAGATCATAGTATAGCAGGTAAACAACAAAGAATTACATAATGAAGAAAGAGAGGTATATGCAGGTTCACCATTGACCAAGCTGCGTATACACGTAGGTTCACTGTATGCAAGTTGTGTATACGTACACATGCACTTTCAGGGAAGGAAAAGCACATGTACCTTGGAAAACTAAATTTTTGGTCCGAAGTATTTGGTCCATGGTATTTTGATCCATGGTATTGGTCCAAGGTATCTAGTCCAAGGTATTGACCCCAGGTATTGGGTCCAAGGTATTGGTCCTGAGTGGTTTTGGTCCACGGTATTGAGAAAGGCCTGAAACTATAAAAGGAGGAGAAGATCATTAGGCCAAGGTGTGCAAGTATCGAATATCTGATGAAGTGTGAGATTTAGTATGCAAGTTATTGGGTTATGGTGCATTGTTGGATCTGAACCAAGGATGAACCTTAGCTGATGATGAGGGATCAGATCTAATGATAGATCAGGATCTCAAGGGGTAAAATGAATTATCATTAGGTGTTTTTTCTCATGTATATTCTAGATTTGAATTCTGACGCATATATTATTCTGTAAATGATATGATATGGGTATAACTAAAGTTTGGAATAGCTGCAGAATTCTGAATTTATATTTTCAGATATATACGTTGGTTGGATTTTAGGAAAGCATGCATACACATAGGTTCGACACATGGAAGTAGTGTATACCTTATAAAATATGTTTTAATTGCTTCTGTTTGCTGTTGCAGTGTTCTGGGTTCTGGCTTGGGTTCTGGTTACAGTATTCTAGTGACAACATTCTGAATTATCAGATTGATGGGTTTTCAAAGTGATTGATTGATTTGGTTGTGGTTAGTTCAAAATGAGATTGCTTGATGCAAATATATTTGATGATTGAATGATGTTTTTGATGGATTCAGTCTGAAAATTTATGAAACGAGGTCCTTGAAGGAAGAAAGAAGGTTGTAGCCTTCTGCAGGTAGAAGCCTATGTACTAGTATAAGACCGCACCAATACAAAAATTGTAAACACAATTTTCTTATTATTACGAGAAGACAAAGACAACAACAGCAGGTGGTTTTCACCCACATTGGGTTTCCACCTTATATATTGGTGTTCATGTGTGTTGCTTATGTGTGATGCTTTATTCTACTTTTACTGCACTATCTAATGAATTCCTGATATACTGATTAAAGTTCAATACATGATAATTTGGGTAAATCGAAAGATCACTGCATATACATTGGTTTCATTAAGTACAATTGGATATAACACTAGTTCACTGAGTTGAAGTAGTGTATAGAAATCAGTTTTGAAAATTAAATTATTGATCTGATAACACTGATTCACCCCCCCTCTCAGTATTATTTCCAACATATGCATCTTGGATATATCATTTGATCTGATTCTATAAGAAGATAATTTCCGGGTTTTCCCCTTGGAAGGGTTTTACCCTAGATTGGAGCCTATATCTTCTGTTCTAATGTCTTCTACGATCTTCATGTTTTATGGTAATTTCTTGATGAAGAAAGAAAACATAATAATAAAAATGCTAAGAGACTCACGGGAAATTATCATGTAATGGAAATCTAATGATGATATGAAAAATTCCATATTTCCAATGCAATGATGTCTTAATCTAATGAAGAAGAATCACCACATGGGGAATTCATCTATCACCCCATATATACTAATATTCCCACCTTGACACAAACTTGGGGGAATTACCACCTGTCAACAAATGACATGGATCTTGCACAACCAAGACTTATCTCTTCTTTGGGGGATTACTACTTTTCAACACATGACAATGATCATGCACAACCAAGATACACCATAGGAGTCAAGTGGTAGAACACCTGCATCCACAGAACTTGGCGAGATTACCAATTTTAAACGCATGACAAGGATCTTGCACAACCAAGTCTCATCTCTTATTAGGGGAATTACCACATTTAAACACATGAAAAGGATCACACACAACCAATCTACACCCATTGGTCAAATGGGTGATAATGCCAAAAAGCCCAACTTATGGGAAGGATGCATACTGGGGTATACTCTTGTGTTGTAGCTGCTACAACAACCCCTCCAAAATTTTGCCCATGCTTTGATTTTGGAGCCTCCCTTCTATTCAAAGGAGCTCATCATTCATTGTCGCCAAGTATTCATGCATATTTAAAGACTTATCCTTCCAGACAGTGCTTGTGATGTCTTGTTTTGACCTCGATCTAAACCTTTTCAAACAAAACCCATCTCCTTCCTTGACCTTGCAACATTCCTAGTCTTCCCTTTTGGAACTGCCCAATCTTGGAAGGTGGGTCAGCCTTGAGGATCTGAACTATGCAACCTTGGAAGGTAGGCCATGCTTGAGCTCAGGAATTGCACAATATTGAGAGGTAGACCAACCTTGAGCTCATAAACTGTGCAAAATCTTCTCCTACCCTCATAAACTTTGCAATTCACTGAGGCAAGGAATTGCACAATCCTTCTTAACAGTGTGAATGATGAGTTTCTTGAAAATGTAAAAAAAAAGGAGAGAAAAAAAGGCAAAAGAAATCACTAGAAAATAGGAAGTGGACAACAAGTTTCCTGAAGAGTGGCACAAGTTTCTATTTTTTATTTTCTGCCAAGTGTCACTTTTTCCTTGATCTTAGGTATACACATCATAAACCCTAGCCTAGCCTAGATCTAGATAATAGACACCCCTAGAGATTATTTTCACATTCAATCTTGAAGCTTTTGCCTTCCTAGTGAGATAAAGGAGCCTTTAGTGGAGTTTGTGGTGCTTTTCTGGGTGAGTTTTTCTATTATCGTCTTTTGTTGCTTTTTCCATCGCTTTTTGTCGTTTCTCTTCTGAGAGTGTTTTTTTTCTTGTTTCTTTCCATGAATGTTGGCATTTTAGCTCTTATTAGCTTGTGTAAGTGTTTTTTCAGTGTGGTGTTCACTTTTTACAAGTATCGCATTAACTTCTTGTTTTGCCCACTAGTGGTAACCGCTACAACGTCTTCTTGTGCATGTTTGTTTTTCCTTTTGCATGATGATTTTCTGCACTTGATTCTTACTAATATATCTTACCCTTAGTCATATCTTCACTCTTTATTTCACTATCACTTAAATCTATCACTTTTCCATCTTTGTCCTGGGAAGATATGCTCTAACTTGGCCAACATCTAGCTTCTTTAACTGCGCATTTCACAACTCTAAGGTTGAAGCCTTGTCCTTGGCCTCTAAGACTGTGCAATGCATAGTCCTGGCTTGTCCAATTGCACATTGTGTATTTCTAGGGCTCAAGCCTCATCCCTGGCCACTGAGACTATGCAATGCACAGTCTCTCCCTCAGTTTTCCCAGGTTGAGACTGTGCATTACACAGTCTCAAGCCTCAAGCTTCTCCATTGCCTGCTGAGACTGCATAATGCATAATTCCTAAGATTAACCTCTCCCCTCTAGTCTAGGAATTGCATAGTTCTTCCTCTCAGACTTGTGGTTGCTACCTTGATCTTGTTTTGTGGGACTTTTTTGCTTGAGCTGACTTATGTTTGCCATGAGTGCATTTTTCTCCTACAGGAACTGTTGTTTTTGAGCACTTCTCTTTATCAGTTATTGTTACTATGGCTCCCAAGAGATATGTCTCAAAGGATACTATAGAAAGGAGAATTGGGCAGGCAGTTGAGAGTAGTATAATAAACTTTCTAGTTTTCTTAGACACTTAGTTGTATATAGATAATGATTCAGACATTAAATGGCATAAGGTGAATGAGGCATTCTCAACAAGAAATTTCAAATCATATCTTGAAGACAATGAGGTTTACATCAATGTCCAGAGGTTAGGATTACACAATATTTCCTCCAGGTATCCAACTTTTCCATCCGCAGACATTATCAACTGGATTATTTCAGATATATATACAAAGACCATGACTCTCAATAGTGCCAGTGGACAAAGTCTTGCCACTTTTATGGAACATGATTTTCAGAGTATGTATCATTTGTCACTGCCAAAATCTTAAATGGATTCCCACTTCTATGCAGTCACCAACTATTTGAGCACGAAGGATGTCATCCAAGGTTGGGTGAAAGAGCCATCCAAGTTCTCAAGACACCCAACAAAACCTACAGGACCAAATCTCTAAGGAAGGATTTTCATTACTTGATAGTTCTATGTTGTTGGATCTATGGTCAACAAAGTACTTAAACCTTTCCCGAATGCTGGGCATTCTTGCTAAATCAGATTCTGAATGAAGGAAAAACATTTAACTGGATGGACTTGCTGGCTCAATAGTTGAAGATTCATGTGACTAATGCTAAGAACCCTCCCAAGGGTAAGCAAGCCAGATTCTACATGTTTGATTACTTGTTGGATGCAATTTGTGCTCAGAATTCATTTCCTGGCATGAGTTGGATGTTGTCGCCAAAAGAACCTGCCATGCACATTTATTGCAAGCTTCTTTTAGAGTTCATCTACAAAGGAGTAATGGAAAATTTGACTGATCACTTCCTCATCCCATTGTATAAGCTGATCTTTTAAGAAGACCCACCCTGCATGTCCCATGAGGTGATGGAAGCAGTGTCAGAATTGGTTGATTAGTTTGCCTCACTGGATGGCACCTGCCTCAGAGTGTTTGGTGGTCGGAAATTTCCACATATGCTATTGAGGTATACCACCAACAAATTTTTCATGAAGGAAGTAGCCTTCCATCTTTCCAGAGGTTTGTCGGGAGTGTTGCAAAGGAAGAAGAAAGAACCTTGGCCCACTCTACATTTGCAAATCAGATTGTACGAGATCAAGAATCTAAAGGCTACAAAGACTAATAGATAGATAATTTTTTGTTTGGTCACATGGGCTTCAATTCATACGATCCTAGTTGTGTTTGCAAACAACACTGTGTAAAGATTCCTTTCACTTGGCCAAGCAGGATTTTTTTCTAGACCTGAGGAGGAAAGGATGAAGAATTGTTACAATGCCTCTAAGCCCCACCAACCAGTTAGGTTTGTAGGTACATCACAGGTTACTACTTAACCAGAAGCAACTCTGGAAGTAGAGCCATTAGTGAGGCACAACCTAGTGCATGAAAATGGGAAGTAGAAAGTTGTGCACAATCCAACAAAAGAACAAAGCTACAAATGGAAAGCAGATCCAATCATATTGAAAGTGGCCATAGTAGCAGAACAAAAGAGAAAACAAAGGAAAAAGAATGAAGAATTGAAGAATAAGGAAGAATAAGAATAGAAGGAACGAGAAGAAAGGAAAAGGCAAGAAGAAGAAGAAGCAGCATTGAAGCAAGCTAAGGAAGAGGAAAAAAGTCAGCTACTGGAGGAAGAGAGAAAGAAATTGTAGGCTAAGGAACTTGCTCAATAAATTGAAGATCTAATAGTAATCCAAGACATGGAGTTGGTACTGGAGCAACAAATCCAAGATGTTGATCTCATGTCGAGCATGCAACAGATCATTATTCAATCTCCCTCTCCTCTGACAGTACAGTAAGCTCTGAGCGAAGAAGAGGAAATTGTTCCTCTTGATGATGGTCTGATTATGGATACGTACAATCTAACCTATGACGATGTTCAAAATAAGATTGTACAAGCGATAAAGAAATACTTTCCGAATGAACTCACATCTCATGCATTCATTAGAGAAAATGTGATGGTGACAAATACCAGAAAGAATCCATAAGCCATTGCCACAACAAACTTAGTCTTCATACGAGCAGCCAAGTCAAGTACAAAATATTTGATGGTTGAGAATACGAAGATGGTAAATAAATTACAAGCTACAAGGCAAGAAGTTGAATAGCTCCAGGTAGAGGTCTAGAAAGAGACTCTCGCACAGGTGTATCTAGAAGAACTCAAGGAAACCATACTTGGTGAAGTATTGGTGTTGGGAGAGACAATGGGAAGCCTCTAAAGGAGCTTTTCACCATGCACAAAGTAATTTTCCACTTGAATGACATGCAATAGAAGTGAAAATATAATGCTAAAGCTCTCAAGGTTGTTCATACAACCATCACTACTATGCATAAGTGAGTAATGCATAAAAAAGGTGCACCTCCCGAGTTGGTAAAGAAAACAAGGAAATAAGTCGAGTTGGAGAAAGCAGGGGTTCGAATGCTTATATATAGTAACAAACAGCTTGGCTTATTCATTTCCAACATTCAAGCCTCTTATGCATGATTATACAACAATGTGGATTTTATGGTGAAGTCACACAAGATCCCTTTAGTTGGCTCACTCACCGAAGCCAAAGGTAGGAATAAAGTTAGGCAAGGGGTTGAAGAATACTTGGACCAAATCAGACAGATCACCACCAAGGAAGATCTAGAGGTGAACGTGCATAATATGCAAAACTACTTTGGTGGCCCTGTCTAGATCAATACCATGTTTCTCTTGTTGAAGAAGGAAACTCAAACCAGTTCCAAGGAAGCCTACCCGGATGCAATGTAGGCTAGAGTTTGCTTCCCGCCTGATCCCATCGCATAGTTTGGGGAAGTCATCACAAAATACAAAGTGTGGTACCACTATGTAACCAAAAAACTACAAGTTGAAGTGGTTGAGCTAGAGTTTCCCCGAACTCAAGATTGACTTGTTTTCTCTTATTAGGCTGTCTAGTTGACTCTACCCAAAATTTTCTTATATGAGTATGAGCATATTGTAATATTATTTTGTAATTAATTATAAGTGAAATTAGAAGTGTCAATTGTGGAATGTGAAAGTCATTTTATAATAAATTCCAAAAGTCATGGTTGAAGGAAGTCAAAGAGTCATGAGGGAAGTCCAAGAGTCACAAAGGGAGATGATTAGTCATCTATTTTGTTATAAATATACCCTCATAACTCATGTATATGGGATTTTGGCTAAGCTTTTAGCTTAGGATCATAAACTTGGGAGTTTTGTTGAGAGCCTTGGCTTCTCCTTAGCATAGAGGGAGTATCTTTCTATGGAGGCACAGGTGTTGGCTTCATGTTTCACTATTGGGACTAATGGTTTGGCAATTATATATGTATGTTTGGGACTTTCACTTCAATAAAAGCTCAGAGCTGACACATTTTCATGCATATGTTGTGAATATAGTAGGACTAATCTTATTATGTTTGCAATGCATGTTATTTAATTTATGCTAATGCTTATGAACTATTTTGTTTGCATTAGTTTGAATCTTGTTGAATGTGTGCTATTGTATATTTCAATCATGGTTATCTTGTGAATTGTTTTGTAGGCTAATTCATGATTCCTTTTATGCTCGTGTGTTACTTTCAAGCTACATACTATACATACTATTTACAAAGCTATACACTTGTTTCACCAAAGTCACGAGTACGTCATCCTATGTGTTATCGCAGCCAAGGCATACCACTAAAACCCACTATTTCAGCAACTGGGTCGTATTCTGGATGGGCCTCCTACTCCAAATGGTTTGAGGTGTAATTAAGACTTCATATTGGAGAGACCCCCTGAATGTTGGCAGGTCCAACACTATCAACATACATCTTAGAAAGTCCCAGACTTGATGGTAGGGGAGATTATCACTTTTCAACACATGACAAGGATCTCGCACATCCTATAGTCAAGAGTTCCCTTTGTTATCAACAAAACTCAGCCCCCTCCTAACCTCCCAAAATAATAATAATAAGTTATATAAGTTCAGTTTTTAATATGTATTTAATCAGGAGAGTGTGGTAAAAAGTCCACAAATATCATGTTTGATCTTGCGCTTTCTCAAGATTAACGATGCATGACAGCCCATCAGGCCATAAAGTGCGTATAATTTAATCCCCTTACTCTCCCTAATGAGAGTAAGTTTCTACCAGTTTCTCGGTGATCAGACTATTCGACGCATAATCAATGTACCGAATTACCTCATCACATGCGAATATGCGTGAGAGTTAAACCTTGAGTCTCCACCCGATGTATAATGATCGTTCATCTAAAATTCATCCAAAGACTGTCAAGTTACATCAGGTCAAAACATGCAAGGATGATAACTTAATTTCCCGACCCGATATGATCCCGACTGCTCATTTCACATGCATTAACTATTATTAGGCCATGACTTGCATGATGTTTAATCCATCTAATTTTCTGGATGGATTGGGACCTTACTCAATTCCTAATCCTGCCAATTGTAACACAATATTTGTCATATTTCATTAACCTAACTAAAATTAATTCTACCAACCTTTCTTCATTCTGCTTGTGTTTCTTCCTTTCTCCTTACATGTCACCCAATAGCCCGAGAGTAGTGAGAATCACCCTCTACACGTAGACCTAAAATTGAAACACTATAGTCATGAACCATGTAAGCTTTTCTCTTCTATCCTTTCACTTTTTAGCCATCAGTCGATTTAGTTTCAAAGGAGTGGAAAAATGTCAGAGTTGTCATCTAAGCAAGCCTTAGTAAATGGATTAGCTAGTGTTAGGGATACCCAGACACATGTAACAAATATCCTCACTCTGAAAAGAACTTTGAATTCCTCCTCAAAAATGTCTATTGAAGACCTATGTATTTTTAAATATGAGGTTTTAGCTACTACCCTGCACCCTGTCCATTTTGACCCAAATTCCATTCTCATGCTTGCCAGGAAATTTCAACCTGAACGTCAAGCTTTTATTTTTCCCTTAGACCATAAGGTCTTTCTCGAGCCTAACAAGGAAGTTGTTTCTAAAATGATCGACACCCCTTCTTCAAGAATTGACATAATAGATAAGGGATTGCACCAGGAATTCATCACTTGGGCTAAAGAGGATAAATACAGTTTTTCAGAATTCTACTCAAAATACTTGACCACAAGTTAAAATTATGATTCCCCATTCCTACCAATTTTTTGAAACCACAGTACCAAACTTTAGCATCCATTTTCTCTATTATTTTTTGATTAACATATGATTTGAAGATAGATGAGTCTATCGTCCTAGATTTTCAGCTTGTTACTCTAAAACCAGACCAACTGACAATCAATTTTTCAAAATATTTAGTCTGAGCTATTACATCTGACCTATCTATTGCCATTCCATTCAGTTCATGTCATCACTACACATACTTGGTCCATTTGGTCTTATTTAATTACCCTTCTTATTTCTTATCCACTAAGCTTCTCATAGATATTAAAGATGAGAATGGTAAGGAAAAGGAGGTTTTCCAATGGATTGATGTAATTTATCTAGCTCTCTGGGATTATGGCAAAAGTTATTTTACAAGTTCCACACTCAACTCCAATGTTTTACACAGGAACACTGGGCTCAGAACACCATATTATCCCTTGGCTTTTGGAGCTCTTCGACTTTCCAGCTTTGGCTCTTGGCTCTAGCTCTAGATCTTGCTCTGGCTCTGGCTCTTTGGCTCTGGCTTCGGTTCTAGCTCTCAGCTCTCGCTTTTGGCGCTCGCTCTGGCTGTTTGCTCTAGCTCTCTAAGCTCTTTCTCTCGGCCTTTGCATGCCTCTGTGAATCGCTCAACCTACGAGCAACTCCAACAACAATATGTTGTTGTCAATTAAGCTCTCTGGCTTTTCACTCGACCTCCGAGTGACTTCCCAGACTCTCTGTGCATTCAATGTTTTTTCCTTTCGCTGCTCACTCTACGGCTCTGCCTCCAACCTCTGGTGGCTCTGCTTATTACCGTGAGCTCAGCTCTGGTTGCTCTGCTTCCTCAGTCTTCTCTCTCTTTCTCTCTTTTTTTCTGCCACCCCTTTTTTTTACTCTTTGTCTGTTCGTGGCTTAGAACCATTCCATTCCTCGACTGTTCGTTTCGGCTTCCATCTCTTCGGATCACCTGCTGCTATCCGCTTGGGATCCCCTACTGTGTGTCATCATCACTGTAATGCTTCATAGAGAGGTGGCCACTCGTCTCCTCGTGAGCTGAGCCAACTCTTCCTCAAACGGTTTGTTACTTCAGTTACTCTGTGAAATGATTCATCTGCCAACTCAGCGGTCCAATCGGACTTCAACCTTTATGTGCCGAAGCTTATTTTCTTCCTCGAATTTGGTTTCCCATCAGGTGCAATCTCCACTGTTAGATCTGGGGCCTCCAGATCCTATGGTTATTTCTCTTATCGCGCAGATGACTTACTCAGAAGTTAGCACATGATGAGAGCAGTTTTCTCTCTCATCTGCCGGACACGCATCATTCGTTGTATGGCATCGCTGGGTCTTCTGACAAACCCACTTACCGCTCAGAACATCTCTGATATACTGTCAATTTTGGAGCATGGGACCCACTATCTGTTTTAGCACTTTTCCCATGGTTTCTCGGCTTCCCTTGTGACTGTGCACTTGGGGCTTCTCCTTCTCAAGGGGTTTTTCCCAACGATGTGTGATTAGTGCTACTCACACATCAGAAACAGCCTCCGTTTCTTGATCTGGATTTCCCAAGTGCTAGTTTGTGCCACGACGCAGTCTCCATGGGCCTCGATCTGCGTGCTTTGACCAAAGGTCCTCGTTGCTCCATGTTGGCTACAAATTGTCATTGTTTAGAGGTTACTTCTGATAGGTTTCGACATCCACAAGACTTTAAAATTCAATGTGAGTTTTTACAGAGTTCGAGTAGCTTTAAGAGAGTTGAAGGATCTAATTTTGGATCAAGTGTGTTTCTTTACTATGTACTTTTGTAACTTACAATCTGACAGTCACGATATGTAGTGATCCAATGGTTCATTCTCTCCTCGGTATTATCGACACTTAATCCGTGGCTTAACACCCGATTGGTCCATGATCTCTATTTAAAGAGCATGGAGGGTCATTTCTAGGGTAACCGTTCATGAGAGAAGCTTATGTAAATTTTCATTATTTTATTAATAAATTGCCTGAAGTGGTTGCATTGGCTCAGACTGTGGATTGTTTCCCTCTTTGAGGGTTTTAACCATGTCAAGGATACTGGTGTATTGATATGTGATCTGTTTGTGAGCAGTGTCCTTTGGTGTTCTGTCTGAGGAATTTACCCTGTAAATTCCTACATAATTGATGTTAAATTACTTACATGAATTATCAACCAGGGCTAGTAAACTGATGAAGTGTATGTGCACTATATGTGCTAAGAGTCTTTGTCATTTATTCAATTCCTAAGTTAGTTTGAGTTATCGAAATGCACATGTTTCTCTATAGCTATGTCAGTAAATAAAACACTCATACCAAATGAAAACGGTTACTTTACTTGCTTCAATAATGATCACACTCACACTTGCTTTACAATAAAATTACTCTTGCTCTTAAAATCACACTTTCTTAAATAAAAAATCACTCTTGAAAACCATACTTGCTTAAACGTAAATCACTCTCCAAAACCACACTTGCTTAAATGTAAATCACACGTGTACTTAAATGAAATTCACTCTTGAAAAACACACTTGCTTAAATGGAAATCACACTTGTACTCAAATCAAATCAATTTCTAAAATAAAATCACACTTACAAATTAATCTATTTTAATTTAAATGAGTATTAGTTCTGTAATTGAAAATAATTATAATGTAAAGCTTATACTTCTAATGTTATGTTAGATTATGCTCTATCCATGTGCATCTGAAATCTCTCTTCACCTTAATAATAAAATAATTAGCAAAAACAATATCAAACTTATATCTAAGAATCAAAACTCAAATACTCAAATGAATTGACAAAAATCTACAGGAAATATGAACTGAAATCCTAAATGTTAATAAACGAAGACCTTGCTATCTCGAGGGGGCCCTCGTACGAGACGCAAGTAGCACAATCAAGCTTTCACAAGTTAACTATCCACGCATTGAGATTGCATAGCATGGAAATAAGAAAGAAACAAAGTTTTGATTGCAAAACAGAGTTTTTGAAACAATAATCATCCCCTTTATCCAATATATTACAGTGTTTTATAGATCTCTAAAGCAACTAGAAACTCATAATTTCATTGCATGAATTATGGACATGAGATCTCAACAAATCAATTTGAGAATAAAATAAAATATGTTTTGAATGATTTTAGGATAAAATATGAGCCTAGGTTTGTTCATAATGATCTTGCCACGAATTTTCTAAAGAACAACTCGTTCTGGCCTCCTTGTTGATTGTGCATTAAATGACAAATTGAAAAACCATATATCCACCTAATCTGCAAAATAATGCTGCAAATAACTTCGAAAATCTCTCAAATGGAAACTAATTTGAGAAAATTTCTCAATGAGAACCTAATTGGGCTTGTGTTGAACAGAACCCATGTTTTTTTTTTCGAAAATTCACTTTCATTTGCTCAGAAAACGCGTTTGAAGTTAACTGGTCAAAATTGTTGCGTTTTTCCCTTCATTTGATGTTGGAGGTCCACACGTGTAAGGTGGGTGGAATTTGACCAATATAAATCCATATTGGAACCTTTAGAAACAATTTCCATGTGTCAAATTTGCTTATAGAGTGGTGCTACTACCTCAACCATGGAGGTAGCTACAGAAACTTTACAAAACTACAGCAACTTGAACTTGCTAAACTATCGTTAGTTAAAACCATGCAAAATTCTTCTTAATCTACTAAAAATAAAGGAAAACGATGTTAATTAACCACTTAGACATATAGAGACACATCGTGAAGAATTGTGGTAAAAATTGTGGGAAGTGAGTGAAATGGTGTAATGGATGGTTGGAAGTAATGGCTTAATGAATGACAAAAACAAGTGAGAATGATGACAAATCAGTTACCCAACATTACACATGGCACAAGCTCTTACTTCTAATGCTTTTACCATGATGTCATTCTCTAATATAATGCATCCTATCTCATTTACAATGCTTCCTATCTACAACGGAAGAGTACCTTTTTAGTGAAGGAGATTCTCTTAGTAATAGTAGATATCTCTCACTTCCTCCTT
>Ga0068628_1000521_pt1 | contig 13899 bp, 13 predicted proteins | sample InSIn2gowninarea_FD_77431 | JGI IMG/M metagenome (GOLD analysis project Ga0068628, IMG submission 77431) | Clean room microbial communities from NASA Spacecraft Assembly Facility at Jet Propulsion Laboratory, Pasadena, California, USA -... ... | reverse complement strand
CTTTAGGGTGGCCCAGGCCGCCCGCCCCCTTGTGGGGCCGGGTATTAAACCGGTGATAACAATACTGCAGACCGCCGTGAGGCAGGTCGGATTCTATCTATTGAGAGAGAAGTAGAATAAAGATACTCGCCCCTAGTACGAGAGGACTGGGTTGAGAGAACCAATGGTGAGGAATTTCTTAGGGAGTTCAAAGCTACGTTCTTTAAAGATAACTCCTGAAACCATCTTAAGGAAGAAACATCATCTGATATTATGATCTACTAATTAATGACACTGGGATAACCCCAGTTGTATTGGGTCATCATCCCACATTCACCTTAACGCTACCTCCCTTTGCCAATGTGCTCCCCCCCCTCTTATCCGGTGGTGTAATGGTAGCACGATGGGCTCATAACCCATTAGTATAGGTTCAAATCCTATCTGGGGATATGGTGGTAGGTGGTATATGTCTTCTTACTATCTTGGTCCTTAGCCAGCCCCACCCCCGCCCCCCGGCCCCCCAAGGGGGCGGGCGGCCTGGGCCACCCTGTGGGGCCAGGGGGCGGCCTTGGGCGAAGCCCAGGCCCGAAGGGGGCCAAGGGCCGCCCCCGGCCCCCGCCCCAGCCCCCCTCGGGGGCCGGGGGGCTGGGGGCCGCCCAGGCCCTCCGGGCACGGCCTTAGATGCCCGGTCCTATCTGCTAAATTATATTTCATATGTACACGTGTTATGTAAGCTAGTAGGAAAAAGGATTAGAGCGTAATCCGAAGTAGAAAAAAGAAAGGGAATGAGATCGGGACACCGTAATCCATGCTTCCATAAGGGATCATGACTTCCTAGAGAAAAATGACCAGTGTATGATCATGGCTCATTATTAACGCAGGTTTTTGGCGTAACACATGCTGGTAAAATGAATACAGAAGTATTCTTTGCAGAAAGGTGAGTAAAGGGTCTATTTACCCAACAAAAGGACGTAGTCTTATATTGGATGATTCACCCGAAGGATTAGGTAGATGGTTATCCGAAGGGATGCCGGATCTTTATGGTCCGGTTGGTAAAAGCAAACCATGCCTGTGATCTTTAGCATAGGCCACAGAGGGCTTTAATAAAGGCCCTTCCCTTGGCAGCAGTGAGGAATATTGGGCAATGGGCGAAAGCTTGACCCAGCCAATAACAGCAGGATTTATTCTGCTAACTTGGATTAGTATAATGAATTAGATTCAAGTGAATAATCCCGGCAAAACCTGTGCCAGCAGCCGCGGTAACACAGGTGGGATTGCGTTTTGAAATATTGAATAGGCATTAAGTGTGATTAGGTGGCCATACTGGCTTGAGTTTTAAGAGGAGAGTTAGAGGAATAACCAAAGGAAGGATGAAATCTATAGATATTGGTTGGAACATCAAAAGCGACAGCATCACTCTATTTTATAACTGACACTGAATCACTAAAGTGTGGGTAGCAAACCGGATTAGATACCCGAGTAGTCCACACCCTGAATACTGAATGTTACGGTTAATAAACTAATTACTCAACATTCCGCCTCCATAGTACGGCCGCAAGGTCGAAATGGAATTGATTTGGCGGGTTTTGACACCAGCAGTGGAGCATGTGGTTTAATTGGATGGTACGCCCTAAATCTTACCTTCTCTTTATACTCTGATCTTTTGATTATGGGTTTTGGTGTTGCATGGCTGTTGTAAGTTGGTTCAGTAATGATTAGATAACCAGCGCTACGTGTAATTACACACCCCACTTCAAGCACGCACGGCCCCATGAGAAGGGCTACACACATGCTACAAAGGTAACTATCAATTAATCAACCGTTATCTCAGTTCGGATTGTGATCTGTAATTCGGTCACATGAAGTTGGAATTGCTAGTAATCGCAGTTTATCATCCTGCGGTGAATCTAAGTCTCATAACTGTACAAATCGCCCGTCAAACCCGCTTAGGTATAGTATTTGCGACTATATGAATAACACATTTATTAGCATGTGGTTTGCCATTATGTTTCTCTTATTCATGTTTTCTTCATATTGTGTCAAGGGGGGTTAAGTCGTAACAAAGTTACGGTTGGGGAACCAGCTGTTCAATTAGATAAGTTTCCTATTTAATAGGGTGTTCATTATTACCATTTAGGCCTAGATTTACCCTGGTGTAGTTTAATAGGTAAAACACCAACTTGTCAGGTTGGCAGCTGTGGGTTCAAATCCCATCACCCCCATGGTGTCCGGAGGGCGGCGTAGTTCAATGGTTAGAATCCGACCTGCCTCACGGCGGTCTGCAGTATTGTTATCACCGGTTTAATACCCGGCCCCACAAGGGGGCGGGCGGCCTGGGCCACCCTAAAGTGTAAGGATATGAACCACCGGATCCCAAAAACATTTAATTATTGGATTCAATGTGTCACCACATTGCTCAGACTATGTCATCACCCAGTACATTAATACTGGGGCTGGGCGCTCGTGTCGAGATTATTGTTGGTAAAACTCACTCATTAGTCGTTGAACGTTCTTAATGCACAAGTATAAATACAAGTTACCGCATTAAGCTTCGCTGCAAATTATGCATCCTTTCTGGGATGCGGCTCCTTGCAATTCACCCAGTTTTTAACGGGCCATTACTGATCCGTGGGTCCTTTGAACCCAGCTCACGTTCCATTTTATGTGGAGAACAGCCACACCCTTGGTATCACTTACAACACCAGGAAATGAAGAGCCGACATCGCTCGTATTTTAAAACGTTGGACTATATCTTTACATTACGTCTGTAATGCGCTGAACGTATAGTCTCTGAGAATACTACTAACTAGTACTACAGGGCTTAATTTGCATTACTAGTGTTGGTTTCCTGCTGATTGTCCAATCCTCGGAACTTTCTCTGACAACGGGAGTAAAATTTGTTATTCAGCGCCCAAGGCAATAAGGATATTCCAGCATATAGTTCAGTTTTAGGCACCCCAATTGGGTTTGCTGGCAGCGTTAGATTATGAGACCAAGTCTCTTATAATTTTGTCTCTTCAATAGTAGAAATGGAACAACATTATGGCTCTTGAAAGTTGAATACGTAGTGTGGCTGGGAAACTAATAGCTTGGCGTCGGTATCCGCAAAGCTTAGGATAAAAAATCAATGGCGGATTTTGCTCATCATAGAAGGCAAAATATATGGACCCACCAACTCGGCCTAGTCATGCATGGATTTGCGAGAAAAATAAATACGTAAGTTGGCCCCTTTTTTATTAGGGGTAACAACAAATCCCCATTTACGGGTTAAAACATCCATCAAGACGGCCACTTCGTCGTGAGTAAAATTATCAGTGCATAAAGTTAAACCGCCTATAACTTGGTCAGTACCAGGTTTAACACTACCCATTTGCCCATCATCCATGATCCAATAAGCAAGTGCAACCTCATCCTACAGATCATAAATATTGTTAGGCAAGCATTTCCCACCTTTATCAGCAATCCAATCTAAAACAAAATCCAATTCATGACAGACATTTACACGAGACCCGGCCCCACAAGGGGCGGGCGGCCTTAGGGCCACCCTAGAGAATATGTAAAAGGGGCAGAAAGTGAGCGTCTTCTTCTATACAGAACAGGACGACTGCACTCTAAACCACCCGTAGTAAGATGTTCCCAAGTATCATAAACATATTCATGTTGTGCAATAGCGTGTTCAAAATATAAACTACCACCATTTTTACTAGAACCATCCACACGGCCATCACCAAGAATTTTACCTATCACCAAAGATTTCCAGTTTAGCATAAATTCTAGATTTAGCTTGAATTCATTCCCATTTTTATAATCTAATTATTCCCCACGAATTTGGGGAAAGGTGCCGAAGCGCGGGTAAGATATGGACTCCAACCCACGACCAGCCTGTTATCCCTTAAGTAACTTTGATTCCTTGAGCGGATGACTTAATCATCCGGATCACTATGACCGACCAAGCCCATCTAATGGACTGGATCCCGGGTAGGTTTGTGAACCACCCCGTCAAGTATGTTTAATCCATTGCAACATGTACCAGGTATCACCTTTATGGTGTCCTATTGTTTCATACCTTTGTAGGCCTACGTTACTATTTAGTAGGCTTCCGCCCCAGACAAACTACCTCAGAATCGATTGTCACAATTCCTAATAGTTAAGCTTTAAGGGTCTATTGGGATAGGTAGGTTCTCACGAACTTTCCCCCCCTAAGAACCGTGCGTGCAACTTTCATCGCACACGGCTCAAGCATCTTACTTACGAGATTAACCTTTTTTGTCGCGTCCTAAATTCATGCCAGCTCTGATGGTTTTCATCTATAAAAGTCCATCAGGTGTTTTATGGGCTTGGTCTCTGTGCTAGGCTCTTAATTTAGCCCAATCCATAAAATCCTATTTTTTACGTGTTAATAGAGCCCCGGGTTTATTAAAGAGTTCCTCGACTCTGTCCTATGCATCGGCCGCCAAGGAAGACTATAATAGGACCCCGGCCCCGCACCCCCCGCCCCCTGGCCCCCTTGGGGGGCCGGGGTGGGGCCGGGGGCGGGCGGCCCTTGGCCCCCCTTGACAGGCCCCCGAAAAGATAAAAAACCTAATAATAAAAACTTGCGACAGTTTATCTACCTTATCCCGATGCTTAGGTGGGAATAAGGCTAAGACACCAAATATAAGTCAGCCGCCTTTCGACGCAGGCCATAAAGCCCTATCCCTAACATTACATTAAGGCATTCGCTTTTTATATTTTCTTTTACCCTCTGGCTATTAGCAAATTTTACAACTTACCCGGTAAAGCCATTATACAACGGCAATACAAACCAAAGGGCTTACCTTGTTCCTATAAACGCACCTTATTAATATACTTAGGATCCTACTATACGCCAAAACAATTAAAATCTATCAAATAAGAAACGAGAAATCCTTATTCTTTTGTATATGGCGCTTTAACCGTAGATTCACTTGCGTTATCCCTATATATTTAGCCTAACATACTCTCATATATGCATTGTCCTTATAGCTTCACACCTTCCAATTACTCGGAATGCATGTATAAGTAGGCTCAGAAGATAGACATTCAGGCGGTTATACTCCGCATTGCGTTTATAAGCTTACAAGTCGCACTCTCGTCTAGTTGAGAGTTACCAGTATCTGCACTGGAATTAAAATTTCACGCGGTCCATTTAGGAGACAGTTGATAATTCGTTTCACCATTCATGCGGGGCACCAATTAAGTGTCGCGATTTTATCCATGCCCTTTCAGGCGTAGTCAGACTATATCATACCAAAGCTATGTGTTTATTACCCCGGCCTGGGCCACCCTGTGGGGCCGGGGGGCGGGGCACCTTGGTTCTTTCGTGTAGTCGTTGAGGATCCTATTCCCTATACTAGGTTTAGTTTCCTGCTGATTGCCCAATCCCCATAATTGTTTCTATCTATAAGTGGTTGAGTACAGATTAGCATATAGGGCTCTAAGGGTGTTCCAGCATATAGAAAGATTTGCTATGTACTATACAAAGTCCCCAACTGGAGGAATTTCGCTCGCGTTCTCCCGTATGTTACCATACGGCGCAGACTATATCTTCAACTCTGTCCTAATAATAGCTATAGTTCACAAACAGGGCTCGGTGCAAAGCCCCAAGAATGACTTGAATCGAATAACCACGTCAAAAAGATACGGGTGCTAAGGTACCTTATTTACGGCCACGGTTCATGCCTTCGGCAATGATACGGATGGTTGCTAATCCATCCTCCGTTAAGTGGAGACCTTCTTCCATCATATAATACACGCGTTTAAAATCTTGATAATCCAAATATTTAGCCCCTTGTAAAGGATAACGATCAAAAAAAGGAATAATAATGGAGCCAATTTGTTTGCGGTCACGCACACGCCACATCATCATACCAGTTTTTTTATTATTATGACGGATCACACCTACAAGATTATCAAAATATGCAAAACATCTTTGTAAAAGCTGTATATTGCGCTAATGTTGGGTAACATTAAAGGATAAAGTGACATGTACTCCAAGTCTAGAAGTAGGACTATTATTAAATTCAACAGAAAAGTTGCCTTCTCCATCCACAACACCGGTAATCCACCAGGGATTAACACGGCTATTAGAATTATTATTAGATTCAGAGTGCGCCACGTATCTAGATCTATTGTAAGACCCAGGGGTACTTGCGGTACCCAGTCGTTGAGGAGCCTACTAACCCGGCCCCACAAGGGGGCGGGCGGCCTTGGGCGAAGCCCATGCCCTACGGGCGGGGCCACCCTAGTATTTTTTACAAGGGCTTTGGTTTCCTGCTGATTGCCCAATCCCTGGTGTTGTCTCTGCCTATGAGTGTAATAAGAATAGGCTAGTAACTAGGGCTCTAAGGGTATTCCAGCATATGGTGGCGTACTAAATGTGAATCACTTCACAAATGGGCAGTTTGAAACTACCTTAGAACTGTTAGAGTTACAGCTGCCGTTTACTAGAGCTTATGCCCAATCCATATTGGGAGATATGAACCGTTGCTTTCACTTACTAGCACCGGGCAGATGACAGGCCTAATACATCCTTATGAAGTTTGCTAAGCCTTATGTTTGAGGTGAACAGTCGATCATCAGTTTTGCCGAGTTCCTTCTAAATGGTTATCCGCAGGCCTTAGCACATTTAATGCCTGTTGACCAGCGTCGGTTATCAGTATGGTTATGTCATTTCCTGTTGAGGGCCCGATAATCGGACCTGCATCGCCATCCCCATTTAAGGGTTAGACACCAATTAACTCTTACGTACCTGAGCCTTACGCTGAAAACCTGCAACTTTCGGCCATGTGGATTTTGACCACATTTCTCGTTACTCATGTCAGTATTTTCTCGGGAAGGTTGGTTTTGTTCGGCCTGATCCGGCTAACCTTCCCTGGACCGCTACCGCCCATAAGACCAAGTCATATATGAGCCTATGGCTAAAGTAGGAAATCTAGATCCTAGAATTAACGACAATCACACCTATCTTCCTTGGGTTGTTACCCACTCTATTCAGGATAGCAGCTTCCAAGCTCACATTAGGAAGTTTTTAACCCAGATTGGGTGTCCGGCTAACTGTCTTATATTCACTTAACAGGGTCATAAAGACCCGAGCACCAAAGGGGACAAATAGCCCCCAGAGGTACTACTTCCATTTCGGAACTTTAGCCTATAGATGGAGTTGTTTCTCTCTTGGCCATCGAGCTTAGCCTCAATGCCCTGACTTATCATTTACACACATGCCCCCGTAAGGGGGACCTATAAACTATCCGAGGTCAGGATGAAACCGGTGCTGTACTCCATAGGGTGTATTAATGATAAGACTACTGCCATAGTTTTCGCGGTCAACCAGCTATCTCCAGGTTCGATAGGAATTTATCCTCTAGCCACAACTTATCCTAAACTATTGCCACAGTTACAGGTTCGATCTATAAATCTAGTCGTGGCTGGCTCACCTGATTTCGGGTCTAATTAATTGGATTTCCTTTGTATTCACACGGTTTTTCACCTTACCCAATCAATTAACTTACTGCGGTTATTCCATGCTCTTAACATGGGCCAGACTATACCTTCAACTCATTCTTATCTTAGGTGGGCCACCATAATAAGCTGTCAAATATGAGTGTTGACGTGTTACCTAAACCATTTCAGATTTAAGTCTGCATGTTTCCATACAAGTCGTTACAGGGCTAATCTAAAGTGAGGGGGCTGTAAGGCCGCCGCCCTCCTTATTATTGACTACGATAGATAGCTTCCCACGGTATTCCCTGCATATAAACATGATGATCAAATGATCAAACAGATTCCAATCTTAGTTCATATACTTTAAGGGTTCACCGTTAGCCAATACAAATCTTGGTAGATATGTACCAACCGACCCTATAGGTCATGAGTCAATTTATTTCAATATCTCACGATACTGATAGGGCGAGTATTTCCACCCCTTATGCAAAAGGTAATTGATCACCCTCTAATGGGCTTTCAATGGTAGGACTATCTGTTTCAGGTTCTATTTCACTCCCTCTTGGGTTCTTTATTCAACTTTCCCTCTCGGTACTTTACACTATCGCCATTCAGTTTTACTCAGCCTTGGCCTTTGCCTATTGCTTATATATTTAGGCAGTGGATTAATTTCCTATTCTGCTAATTTTGGCCTTTATCTTTTCGCTCTTCACTACTCAGAGAGTTCTCTTTTGATTTCTTTACCAACTACTTAGATATCTCAGTTCATTGGCTATTTTTTTTAGGCTTTCACCTTTGGAATTGATTAGGATTTCTCTAGGAATATCCAATATCATTTTGGATTTAACCTCCAATTACTGAATGGCTAGTCATTCACAAATAGTCCTTTTTTTTGCTACCTCCCCCCTTTACCTGTGATCCCTTCCTCCTTCAGACTTACTTAATTCGTGTTCAACTTTAGTTTGTTAGTTTAAGCCTTAGGGTGGCGTAGTCACCATCGACCTGCAGACACAAGATAGGCATAATGCTAGCCAAAGTAATAAGCAACCAATACCAACAATATCAACAATACTAATACATCTATCCAATGCTAATACCAGCCAAGATACTGAGACAAGACCACCAGCATCAGACACATACATTAAAATAGGCAAGAGATAAGGTTTAAATAAGATTGTAGATTTACCCCGTTCACTTATCATAGGTAGATGTAAGCCTAAGTTAAACATAGTACCCAATAGAATAAAGGATTAACAGTATCCTAAAAACGCAATAAATAAGCCTGTATATCAACACTCAAGATAAAGGGGTAGATAAAGAATACAACCTAATACTAACAATAAACAACGAAGATAACATAATAATAGGGGGTATGGGGGCTATATGTTAAAATTTTTGACCGCCACCTCTTTTCCGCCACCTTATAGATGACAAACCGCTTTTTATTTCAACGCTTTATTGCTATACTATTTTTCGCTCTTCTTTTCCTCTTTCTTGATTCTGATTCTTCTGGTTTGTTATTCGCTGCCGCTATCCCCGGCTCCATACCCCGTCAAATTCATTTCAATGATGCCTGGGATTTATACAAAGGTGGCCATAAGGCCGGTCCTAATCCTCGTTTTGGTAAAGGTGGCCCAGGCCGCCGCCCCCTGGCCGGGGGCGGGGTGGGGCCGGTCTTTCTCGCGATCAACGTCTTGGTCAAGCCCGATTCGTTTATGATCGTGTCAATGCACAAATTAAAGAAATGCGTGCTGTTGGCGTTCCTTTTATTCCGCATAAAAATTCTTCTTTACTGCAATTTATTTCTACTTTACTGCAATTTTAACCTTCCTTAGTACTTTTAATATTTACACCAGCAATATATAAAGGTATCTTCTATACAACATTAGGCTGGTTAAGTAGTAGCGATGAAACCCAGCACTAATACAAAACACCAATAAGAAACGGATAGGGATACAGGTGGCCTTGAGGCCGCCGCCCCCTGGCCCCAGAGGGGGGCCAAGGGCCGCCCGCCCCCCTTGCGGGGCCGGGTGGGGCCGGTATAAATAAGTGAAGCAAGGATAAGCAAGAAAGATGAAGGGGTTCAAAAATGATTTGAGGGTATAAACCAAAGAGGAAAGTAAAAAATAAAAGAGGTAAAAGTAGATTTAATTCTTTCGCCGTTATATCTTGATATATTGTAGGTAAATAATTAGTAAAAGAACCATAAGATACTTTATGGAAAAACCAAAGAGCATAAGCTGGAGCAAGAACAATAGCAATACTAGCTGAGATAGCAACAAAAGGATTTAAATTCATAGCACCTAAAAAGGTTAAAAATTCACTAATAAAACCACTTGTACCAGGAACTGCTATATTCGCAAAAGTAAATAATAAGAATAATACAGTAAATATTGGCATTATCATTACTAAACCACGATAATATTTAATAGTACGTGTATGATAACGATCATACTAAACACCAATTAAAAGGAATAATGCACTTGAAATTAAACCATGTGAAATTAAAAAATAAACACCTGCACTTAAACCATGATAATCATTAGTAAATAAGGCTATTGTTGCTGTATTCATATGTCCAACAGAACTATAAGCAATAATTTTTTTCATATCTGTTTGTGCTAAACATGCTACACTACTATATATAATACCAATAATACACATTGTACAAACTAAGGGTGTAAAATAAGTTGAAGCATCAGGGAAAAGTGGAATTGAATAACGAATAAAACCATAACTTCCTAATTTTAATAAAATAGCTGCTAAGATTACAGATGCTGCAGTAGGTGCCTCAACGTGGGCCTCAGGTAACCAAATGTGAAAAGGAACCATTGGAATTTTAATAGCTAAAGAAATAAAAAAAGCTCGGGGTTAGGCCTTCAGCCATTTCAGGCTCAGCTAGCTTATCTTCTCAGTATGAATTACAATTGTGTACTGTTAAAAAACATGGTATTCATACCTTATTTAGGTGTTACGCTAAAATCCGTTACCGGTGAACCGGACCATTTCTTATAATCTCATAGATCTGTTCTAGAGATCCTTAGATGATCATGTGGCGTATGGCCTCTACGCTTTTACAATGATAGTTTCCAGTCATTGACTTAGTTCGACGATATACCTAATGTAGTTGTTATTCCCGCATTAGGTGGTCTCTCGAGTTTGCCACGCAGAAATAATTCATAGTAATAAAATTGTTGTTCTTAAAATACAATGCCAAAAGTTATATTTAGTTTATGTCTAATTTATATAGCATACTATCACACATATAAGGTAAAATTAAAGGGGTAAGTTTTCTCATAGATTTAGCTGAAATATAAATAGTTGGTTGATTTCTTTGCATGTGTAAACTACATTTTAAGTCAAATTTATATATTAATATACTGATAATAAATACACATTCTTGAATAGTAAATGATTGAGTTTGTAATGTAAGACCTGGCCCTATGGGAGCTTTAGTACCATCCCCCATAATCCAGTGGGCTAATGCTTCATAAGTTAACATTGAATATAAATCTAAAGGCACTATTTTTTTCCCTTCTTTATAAAACATGTCGTACCAATCGTTAAAACAAGGATAAACTCTGGTAGCAAACATATAACCAATAAATACTTTACCGTTAAGTTTTGATTTAGTAATTCTAGGCAATGATCTGCAATAATGAGACTATCTTGTATAAACAAACCAAAGGTATTCAAATCTAGCTTGTTTTAAAGCTAATAAAGTTTTACCCGTACTATTTTTAAATAACCAACCATCAGATAGAAGAACTCCCACAATTAAAGAATGCAAATGCACAGGAATTTTAACCATAGCTCTAAGTTGCGCTGTATAATTGGGATATTTTAAGGTTGAACCTAAGGAATAAGGAGACATATAAACTACTAAATCTTGACATTTATTAAAAGTGCTACTACTTGAATGAATTAATCTGTTGGTCATATCACCCTTGCTGAAGGGGCGTGACAACCATAAAAAATATTGACGATTTTCACTAATAGGAATAGTTAATAATACTTGATAATCAGTAGTACCAGTTTCTAAATATAATACAATTAAAGCTAAGAATAAAAATAAAGAACCAAATAAAGTATATAGGAAAAATTGATAAGCAGCATGAATTTTACGATTACGTCCACCATAAAAACCAATTAAAAAGAACATGGGAATTAATACACCTTCAAAACTAATATAAAATAACTAAAGATCAAGAACCATAAAAACAGCAATAGACCAAAAACTAATAAATAATAAAAGAATTATAAAAGGTTTAATTAATATATTAACCGCTTTCCAACTACTTAATATTACTATTGGCATTAATATATTTACTAACCAAATTAACCATAATGAAATACCATCAATACCTAAAAGACCGAAAGTTTGAAATTGAAAAGCGGCAGTAGAAGGATCAAAAAAATGCATAATTAATAAAGTATGCACCTAATTTATTAATGAAAATGCCTATGCTGTAAATATCACCTCTTTTGCTAATTGACAATATAACCAAATAGTCACTATTGACTATGCTGGTACTACTAATAATATAACCTACATAATTATCTTATTATAACCTCTGACTCTCACCTCTTATACACTTACATAACATCTGTTCCCACCTAATACAATCACTAACGCAATAAACCAGATTACCCACTGGCCTGTAAGGCAACCAAAATAACCGGCCCCTACTTTACCAATTCGTCTTGATGTGGTTTATCTCGGTGTAAACGGCCCCTCTTACCTATTTAAGGCCGGCATAGTCGGCCCCTCTTTGTCTTTATAGAAACATGTACACTATTTTAGAAAGTGTGAAGGAAGAGGGTGAGTATAAAAAATTCAAATGGTGTCTACGGACATGACTGTAATGGTCAATAGGTATGAAATTAAATAATAAATAATGTATTAGGCTATATTAATTTTACCTTTATTAGGTGCTTAGGCTAATACTCGTAAAGGGGGTTTAAAAGGTGGTCCAATTTTAAGTGTTATTTGTATAATATAGACTGCTATTTTTACCACAATTGCTTTTTTTGAAGTAGGTTTACAAGGTTCACCAGTATCAATAAAATTAGGATATTGGATAGAATCATTATATTAGAATATTGAATGGGGATAGATATTTGATAGTTTAACAGTTTCTATGTTAATTCCCGTTATTTATGTTTCTGTTTAGGTACAAATATATTCTTTAGGTTATATGGAATCAGATCCACATTTACCACGTTTCTTTTCTTATTTATCTTTTTTCTCTTTCTTTATGCTTATTTTAGTAACAGGTGAAAATTTATAGGTATTATTTTAGGGTTGACTGAATACAGCCCGGCCCTAGTCAAATTGCGCTATATGCTGGAACCTCCTTATCGCCCCAGGTGCTAACCTACACTATTCGCTCGTAGGTAAGAGATAATTATGGGGATTGGACAATCAGCAGGAAACCAAAGCCGGCAACAACCAAATGTATGCTGGTCAATAGGTTCCTCAGAGACTGGATATCGAAAGTATCCCTGGGTTTCAATGACCTAGATACGCGCAACCCACTTGAGTTTATCCCAATAATAGGAGGCACCAGGTAGGGAAGATATAGTCCAATTAAATTAGAATTTTAGTGGGCTATTTTTATAGGAAATCTTGTTCCCTATGGTTTGTATGAATCTTAGGTTCCGCTTATTTTACTTGCCAAAAAAGGAGCAAGACATAGCAACACCTATAGAAGTAGTGCCAAAGGAGATCCTGTCAAATATACCAAAGAATACAAAGAACGCACAGTACCTTCTTCTTACTTAGCTGAAGCAATAATTGGTCTTATGTTGGGCGATGTCTATGCGGAACGTATCTCTCCAACCTCAAACACTCGTCTGTCTTTTGATCAAACCATTGATGGCCATTCTTCATATTTATTTTGGCTTTCTGAGTTATTTGCCTCCTTTATTGGTGCCCCGGTCCGTCCTACAGATCGTAAACCAGATAAAAGAACGGGTAAAATTTATAATTCCTTACAATTTAAAACTCTCGCTTTTCCTTGTTTTAATTTATATAGAGATCTCTTTTATGGTCCTCTTTCTATTTATGGTAGAAAAGTTATTACTTCTGCTATTAGTGAGTACTTTACAGCTGTTTCTTTGGCTTTTTGGATTATGGATGATGGTTACTGGCATGAAGCTCAATCTACTATTTTCCTTTGTACGGAAAGTTTTACTTTAGAGGAAGTACAATTATTATGTACTATTTTGGATTCTAATTTAGGTATTACTGCTACCCCCAATCTGCGTACTACTAATACTTCATCAGGTTATCGAATTAGAATTTACATTGGTTCTCTAGGATTGCTTCGTAGCTTGGTTTCTCCTTTTATGCACGCTAGTATGTAGCATAAACTAGGATCATGATTTATACGTGGGAAGGTGTAGGTGTAGCCAGTTATTTATTAATTAATTTTTGGTTTACACGTATTGCTGCTT
>Ga0068628_1000520_pt1 | contig 13911 bp, 8 predicted proteins | sample InSIn2gowninarea_FD_77431 | JGI IMG/M metagenome (GOLD analysis project Ga0068628, IMG submission 77431) | Clean room microbial communities from NASA Spacecraft Assembly Facility at Jet Propulsion Laboratory, Pasadena, California, USA -... ... | reverse complement strand
TAATGGTTGATTACTAGATCAAATTCTGCCTGCATACCATTATTGGCTCGAATCCAAGTCTCATAGGTAGGGTAGTTATAGGAAGATATAAGGACTATGAAAGTATAATTCTTCCTGAACTTATTTAGACAGCCTATTATAGCTTAGTGCAAAATCTTGCACACATTGAAATAATAACTCTTAGTGTTATTGTTGTGTGCCAGTACAATAATATTGTTATGTATCCAATGATTATATTGGGATTGTTTTAAACTCTTATATATATATATATATAGAAAGAGAGCTTGTATCATATAAGAATTGTTCATTTTTGTAATGTAAATAAGGTTGCCACTGGAAGAGACTAACTTTGAATTGATTGGTATATCTTTTCTATATTTTTGTGAGTTGGTTACATAACATTTTCATTTTTTAAGTTTTGTTTATTATTTTTGATAAAAAATCTTCTCAGATAGAAAAACTAACTTATGCTAATCTTTTTTCTCTATATTGCAATATTTCTTCTTGTTTCATGGGGTAAGCCATTCATGTATTGGGATCTTTGAAAACAATCTATGTTACTTTAACCTAGATTTTGTTAAACTAGTAGTCCAATTTTGGTGTTTTCTTAGTAATTATTGTAATTTGGGTCTCCATTAGGTTGGTGCAAGAGTGAGTTATTTTCTTTTATTTTTCTTAAAAGATTAAAGTAGTTTGGGTCCTATCTTCCTGATCATATAAGGCCTAAACAATGTTTTAAGGTGGCAATTGTAGATGTTATTTGAATTTTTTTTACAAGACCTCCTACCTGATATAAAATATTATTTTCCAAATTTAATTTTTTACCAAAGTAACCAATAGGAATACTTAAAAACATTGGCTTAAGGTCATTTTCATGTCAACCATAGCTATAAATGAGAGAAGTATTTTTTCATTTTTTATGAGTTTAAGGTCATTTTCATAACAGCCATTGGTATAAATGAGTGAATGTTTTTCTGAATTTTTCTAGATTTGCCTCCATATTAAGATTGTATGTTTTTATGTAAGTACTAGTAGTACTTTAGAATCCTAGAAGACATACTTTGGATCGGTCTTGTGGTGCTCATTATCTACTTTCCAAAGTTGTGGATTTGTGGCACTTATTGACTATGGAACCTTGTGGACGAGTGTGTGGAAGACCTTGTGGCTAATTCATCTATATTTCTTTTGAAGTATACAATTGGCAGTGTCCCTTTTTATCTTTTTTGATATGCTAGTTGTTTTTGTATGTGGTACGTGGCCTTTATGTGGTTTTTTCTTCTATGGAAATATTATTCAAGTTTCTTAGTGGCATTATTCTCCGCAGTATGCTAGTTATTTTATGGCTTCTTATGTCTATGGCAAAGAAAAATTTTGCAGATATTTATTTATGTTATAGAAGGACTAAGTTTTAGTTATATGCTATTATTAAACAAATGATTTCTTATGATATACAATTGATGAATTCAAATAGTTTTATGTGATAAGGAAAGCTTATTTGGATTTTGTCCTTTTGGGTATTTCTCTCACTAGTAACCTAATTTGTGGTGTTTCTTATCTCTTGTCTCATTATTTACTATGGTCTCTATTGCTATGTTCTAGAAGTGAATAGTTAAAAAATTCATGTGTAACTCCTTGATGATTGCAATTCTCTAAATAATTGATATTGTGTAATTGGAAGTAGTTAATGGTTTTTAAAAAGTACTGTAGTCATAGCACTAAAATCTGAACATATTAGAATTATATTATATAATTGACTTAACATCAAATTTTAATCAACTTTATTTGATTTTTGTGACTTCTTTTTGATTTTAGGAAACTTTAATTGAATAAAACATCTTTGCAACCAAGTGTGTTTTCAATATTCATAAGAAATTACATATATATTTTATTCCATCAATTTTATTGATAGCCGGTGATTATAATAAAAATGTGAATAATATATATGTTGGTGGAGAGCAATTATTGGATAAATATATTAGGAATGTTAGCCTATCATTATTATAAAATTTTGAATAATATATCTTTTGGTGGAGAGGAATTATTGGATGATGATTTAAGGAGTAGAGAAAGATAAAATAAGGATGTTAAAAGTATAGAAAAGTGAAAGTAGTAACTAATGAAACCCACTTTTAAACATTCAAACTAAGACTTAATTACATGGGTTATAATTGTTATATAATATTTGAAAAACACCATAAACTATACTAATTTCTACTAACTAGATTATCTTTTATGTTGCAAAGAAAAATATATAAATAACTTTAGAGAATTTCTAAGTGGTATGATAACAAAAACTAATTCAAAAATATTAGACTAGTAAATGTGAGCATTGGAATCATGGTACATAATTTATCATGAATCACTTCTTTCATGATTCTTATTTGATCTATACATTATGTTTTTCATGTTTCTTATGAGATCTATAAGAAATTTCAATGTTTAAGATTAAGACATGTAAATGATTATGCACATTTCTAATAAGAGTAACTTACTCAAGTGAGAGTGTATTGAATATATATATATATATATTACATATTTCATGATTCTTTAGGCCTTCAATCACTTTCATGCATTTATTTTCTTTTAAAAGCTTGTTTGAGATTTTTGATAACTTATCTTTTAAGATAGAAACACTAACATATGCTCATTTTTCTTTTATCTCTCCATTGCAATATTTGAGGTTCTTTCATCTCCTAAGCTATGTTTTTAGCAAGTCTTCTAGCACATGGCACAACAACAATCTTGGGTAGCATGGATGAGGAGGCCCATGGTTAACATGTTGTGTTAGTAAAAAAAAAAAGAAAAAATTAAATGAGAGTGATTTTAAATTATTTTATAACTGAAATTAGTGAAAAAAAAACAGTTTTGTTGGATTTCTCAAAAGTCCTTTGATATTACCTTAACCTAATTATATGTCTATAATATTTTGAATTTAAATTTATGAATAATTTGAATTCAAATACTATTGAATATTTTAATTTTAAAACATTGTTTTTTTATTCTAGATATATTGTTTTAAGCATAATAAAATTAAAATAAACCATAATCACAAGTTAATTTATTAGGTAACACCACAATGACAAGATCAGAAAAGAAAATGGTTAATAATAATAAGTTGTGAGCAATGCAAAACAAGGCCATAATTAATAATGCATAATAAAGTGTATCAAATGCAAAACATTACTATAGTTAATGATGCATAATAAAATGGAACAAATGCAAAACATGACTACATTTACACACCAATACTGGAAAGAAAACCCAACCTGTAAATTATTCTATAGTCACCGCACTGTAATGACACAAGAATACGCAAAAAAAAGAACCCAACATGTCCATTATGCTATAGTCACCACACTGTGATGATGACACAGGAATAAGCAAAAGCGAACCCAACATGTCCATTATTCTATAGTCACCACAGGGTGATGACACATGAAGCGAACCCAACATGTCCATTATTCTATAGTCACCACACTGTGGTGACAGAGGCTGCACAGTAAAGTTTAACGTCAAGCAGGATAGACGTATTAGCCATTGTCTAGACTTAAACAGATTTGCATATCTGCCATCCGGTGTAACGTCAAGCAGGATAGACGTATTAGCCATTGTCTAGACTTAAACAGATTTGCATATCTGCCATCCGGTGTAATGGTAGATTGCTCGATCAAATTCTGCCTCCAGACCATTATTGGCTAGAATCCAAGTCTCATAGGCAGGGTAGTTATAGGCAGATATAAGGACTGTGAGAGAAGCATAATTCTTAGTGAACTGATTTAGATAGCCCATTACAGCTTCGTAATCTCGGGCAAAATCTTGCACACTCTGAAGAATGGCAGATCTGTTTTCCATGATTGTTTCGACCAAGGGCCATTGGACTGCTCCAGCCTTGATCTTAGATCTAACAAATTTAACCGTACACATCTTAACCAAGATCCAGGTCAATGTCCTGTAGTTGCTGTCGGCTCTGATAAAATCAGGGACTTCTTCTGGCACAAAAGATTCGGAGAAGGAGACGGGACCAATTTCGTAATCAGGGCCGAGCTTTTGCTTCCTCCGGCAGTCGGCCATGACTTTATGGGTGTAAAGTCTAAAATTCCAACACACCTTAGTCTACACAACCTTCCTGACATACACTGGCGCTACCCCTTAATCACAGCACACTTACGAAGCACTCAACCCAAAAGACTGTGATACCAACGGAGGAAGGCTTCGAGTTTTATAGGGTAGGGTTCTAGCTGCTTCCATGCTTCCCTGCTTCGTCAATCACGTGGTTCACGTTAGATAGGGCAGACATGTGAAATCACGTGATTCTCGTTATATAGGGCAGACGTCATCTTCATCACATCCTTATCATGAGACCTCCAGTGGATGGAAGAAGGTTGACTTATTCTTATTTATTTTAAATGAACATGCTGGATTGGCAGGTTGGAGCTGCTTCCATGCTTCGTCAATCACGTTGGGCAGACGTCATCTTCATCACATCCTTATCGTGAGACCTCCACAGGATGAAGAGGGAGGTTGAAGAGTTGCAATAAATAATATTTTAAAACCCATAAATAATATTTTAAAACGCAAATTGAAATTAAGTTGATTCAAATCGTGTGCAGATGCATGTTGCCCCTGGTAACGTGGCGCAGTTAAGTGAGTGGAAGGCAGAGAGCCACCACTTCTCCCGCCGGTTATTCCATTCTATTGCGCCTACAAAGTGGGAAATGAATACAGTCATCAAATGTCGCAGGGAGGACAGTGAATACAGTGGTAATTGATTCTCATTTGCTCGAAGAAACAAACCCTTCCATCACTGTTAGAGCCCGAACCACTAAACCATCCGAACTTTGAACCCGAACTGTAATAATTACTTGGTGATAGGTAGTAAAGTACACAGTACCAAACCAACCAGAACTAAAGCAATTTTACATATTAATTGGTTTTAAGGTGGCAATTGCTTGGATTAGTGTAGGTATGATATAAAGTATTTTTTCCGAATTGGATTCCCGAAAGTAAGCTTTTATGTCAATACAGGTATTACTTAACTGGTCTATACTGGTGTTCCTTAATTGGTCTATCTGAAATAATTCTTTATTAATATGGGTAGAAGGGTAATTAGAAGAATCTACTTGTATGAGGATTGCAGCCAATGTAATAAGAATTCACTATTCACTATTTTCTGTGGTCAAAATGTTCATGACAAATGAAACTCTCTATTTCACTCAACAAACTTCCCTTATTAAAACTAGTAATGAATAAAAATAATTACTAAATAATTAAAAGCAATAATAAATAGGATGTGGAATAATTTTTTGTTATTAAAATAACTAATAAAAAATAAAAAAACTAATAATTAAATTAATAAAAGTAATTAAATATTAATTATAATTATGTTTTACAACTAACTTTAACAAAAAAAAACCTTTTTTAAATGGTAATCTGATTTAAAATATATTTATTATAATGCTTAAAGATGTATTTTGAAAAATACACTATAATATCTAAAAAAATATTTTAATGAAAAACAACTTTAACTCACCTTAAACTAAAAATAAATTGACATAAAAAAATAATTTACACATAAAATCAAAACACATATCATTATGTATTTAATACAACATATATAACAAAAAGTAAAACATAGATAATAAAGATCCAAACATTTTTGGAATTATTTTAAGCCAAACAATATAGACTCAAAATAATTATAAATGTTCTTTTCTAATATTAAGATGACATTTTCCCAAACACAATTAAAATTATTAATAAATAAACATTAAGTAAATACAAATTGTGAAGTCACCATGTTTATCACATTTTTAGGTTTTTAACATAAAAAAAATAAAAAATTGATGTGATGCTTTATAAGTAGATATTGTGTGGTACATCGTTACTGATTATAAGAATCTATTTATTAACTAAATATTTATTTTATTATGATACCGTAAAAATATTTTTGAAAAGAAAAAAGAAAAAAGAAGAAGATATTCTGCATGTGAAAAATAATGAGGATGATAATAAATTATAATCTTTATTATCTCTTAATTATTTTTATTATATTAACATTAATAATTGTAAATATATTGGAAATGGGGTTTCAAGACATACAATTTATTAAAAATAAATATTATGAAACTGATCAAGATTCAATTAACCATACGTAATTTTTAGTCTTATAAATAATATAGGGACTATATAAAACTCAAAAACCTAATCTAGATAGTTTTTATTTTATAATTTTAAATATTTTTTAATATTAGCTTGCATTTAAATAGGAACAATTTTAGTTTTATATGTTTTGTTTTAACCCAAAAATTTAGTTGTACAATTTTCCAAAATTGCACGTTGAAATACATAAATGGATTTAGTAATCTGAAAAATATTGCACTTTCAAGACTACATGTCTCACATCCAACAAATCTACCCTAATTTTGTGCAAAATGGACCAAAAATTATGCCTAGAAAATAACAAAAATGTAAATAATCACACTACAGTATTTGCATTCTAGTTTCTATTTCTTCCACTTCTACAATTTTTTTTTTGTTTGTGCATTTTCTTCATGTCTTACAGCTCACCCACTCTTGTAGGAAGATTCTACAAAAATTAAGAAAATGGATGTCATTTTTCTCAATCAATCACCCAAGAGGTTAAATACTTGTTTAGTTTTCCTTTTATATTATTATGGAGTTTATGGTCGAGCCATACCGTATATGGGAAGAAATGTTGATTTTATTGGACTTGTGTCTCTAGTATGTTAAAGTTTAGGGAAGAAAAATACCTAATTTATGTATAAAGAAAACTTGAAATTAGATAATTTCAATTTATGAGTATTAGTTACTAATTCAATCTTTGAGATCCATATGGATCTCAAAGAGATATCACATAAAAAATTTGAGACTTGAAAGCATGTGATATCTCTCTGTGATATTTGAGCCATCTATGGTCCCAATAATGAAGATACAAGTAAGAGTTCATCCTTCAAGTAATCTAAATTTGTTGAAGTCATAGCTTTTGGAAATCTTAATAAGGAAATCAATTATGAGAATGTTATTATAGTCTGAGGTCTTTGGTTTCCAAACAATATCTAAGAAAAGGTTGTGTCCCCTATATTCATTTGAAGTAGGAGGCTATATATTATTACCCAGTTGTCTTTAGTGCAACTTTTTGGAAAATTTTCTGGTGGGTGTTTAGTGTCTAATTTCTCTAAAATCCGGTAGTAATTTAATGAAATCATAGGCTTGATGGGTAATCCTTGCACAATCTAAGTGCCTAAGGGGTTTTTCATGGTACTCAATCCATATATACACTCAAAAAAGTAGTTTAAATAACACAAATCAAGATATCACCTCAAAATTTTCAGCGAAAATTCCAAAAAGTCACACTAAAGACAACTCCATATATTATTGTCGGCATGTGAAAATTATCTCTGTGAATCACTACTAAAATCTCCTCAAAGATGAAGCCAAAATCACTAGGAGATACAAGTCTGAATTACAAAGCTTCTATGGTGGTTCTAACGGTGATACTAGTCCAAGCTATTTTCCAGAACCTTTAGTGTCAAATATGGGTCCTACTTCTTAGAAAGAAAAATCTCTTATGTCGTAAAGCCCTAAGTTACAAAAATTACTTACGTGGTAAAGATTGAAGCCACCTTATCTCTTTCAAGGATTGCAAGTCCATTTCCTATGACCTCAAGGATAGAGAATCCTTATTTTAATTCAAGAAATCTCATGTTCTATACATAGTGAAAGAATCCTACATAAGAGTCAGACCTTAGATTCCTTGAAGAAGAAATTTGAACTTTTGTACTTCTCAGTTGAATCTCCTATCCAACTCTCGTAGCAATAGAGGAGAGGAAGAGGAAACAATATTTCAAGCTACCTTATGGAGCTCTCAGGAGAGAAATAAACTAGCTAAATATTCTTAATAAAAAATGGTTGAGCATAAGTCTTCAATTAGAGAATTGATGGGGGCAGGGTGGTGGTGCTCTTCTTAAATTGTATAGTTGTTGAAGGTTTCCCTCTAAAGGCGGGCACTCCACCTCAAGCTTTGAAATTTGGCTAAGGTATGAAAGCTACAAGTAATATTGGTTGTAGCTTGTGTATGGTTGTGTTGAGAGGTATAGTCTTACTCTCAATAGGAAAGTTCATGCATTTTTTAAGATAAGAAATCTTATGTTTGTTATGTTGGAAACTAGATCACTACTAAGATGAGGGGTGAATACTTTAAACTTTTTTGTAAATTATATTCTTCTTAAACCACGCACAAACTGAAACACATAACCATAAACTTAAACACATAGCCATAGATAAGAGCATCAAAATACAAACAAAACCACTAAAATAATCACAATTATTTTCCCTCAATATATTTTATTAATTCTTAAGAAAATATACATGGATTTTCTGCTATAACTTTTTCTCTCCGAAGTTTCAAAAGCTAAAAGAAAACCCATTTGAGCCGAAATCGTTCTAAACCTCAGGTCAGAATTTCAGATCTTGTCTCACTATATTTTTCGTGATATGTTCTCAGGAAGTTAGGGCTTTTGCAAGATCCAAAATTCCATCTCAAACACGCCGTCGTGGAATTTTCACTAGAAGTTTTTTCTATGAAGGTTCAGACTTTGGAACTAAAAACCCCTCAAGATAAAATCTTGTTGAAGCTTAGACCGAATTTCAGATCTTGTTTCAATACATTTTCGAAGATAGAGTCCAATACATTTAGGATTTTTTGCAAGCTCCCAAATTACATCCCAAATAGGTGACATTAGGAACATTGTCATAAATTTCTCATTGCGTATCAGTGACACGTGGATTTTTCCATCCGAAGATAAAAACAGTGACACGTGGCAGGTCATACAAGTTCTCTGTAATGAAATAGTCTATAATCAAGCCATCGTAGGAGTTTTGGCATAACACTTTCTTGAAGAATCCAATACTGATCAAACTGGTGGGGTTAGAAAGAGGACTTGGAGAGCTACCATAGGATGCAATTTCAGAACTTGGAGATCTGAAATTATAGAGTTATATTCGTTCCAATATAGAGATCCTAAAATCAAGAAAAATTGATCTCACGAAGTTTGATGGAAAGGATCCAGTAAATTGGATACTATAGATGGAGGAATATTTTGATCTACATGATGTACAACTATTACAAAAGGTACATATTGCATCTTTATATTTAGAACCAAATCATTTTGTATGGTATATAGGGCTTTGTTTTCGTAAACCACTTGTCACCTGCTCAATTTTCACAGAGGAAATGATAGCACATTATGAGGATACAAAGAGCAACACCTTCTTTAGCCAATTGATAAATCTCAAACAAAAGGGTTCAATGGAAGAGCACATTGAGGACTTCCAAAATTGAATAGAAGGGAAAATGATATTTTAGAGAAGCAAAGGATTGATGTCTTCATAGGGACTTTAAAGGACAACATTCAACATGAGGTTCATCTTTGGGAACCTAAATTCATTGGAGAAGGCATTGAGGTTGGCAAGAAAAATTGAAAGCAGAATTATGGAAACAAGGAATCCTACCACTCAAAACTATAAATATGGAAGTGCTTTTTCTCCTAGCCTTCCACAACCTACAAGGTTTACACCAAAATAATTGGAAGAAGAAAGAGGAAAAGGGCTTTGTTATAGTTGTGATAGAAAATACACTAAAGCTCATAAGTGTGCTGAGAAGAAATTATTTTACATAGATTGTCAAGAGGAGGAAGAAAAGGATCAAGAAATGTTAAAAGAAGAGGATATACACCAGGAACCAACCCTAGAGAAAGAAGAAATGAATTCGACCATATCTTGTCAAGCATTGGCAAGAATTACCACTCCTCAAACTCTCAAGGTATAAGGACATATCAAGAAGAAAAAGGTTCAAGAAGTGAAAGATCACATCGAGCATCAAGAAATGAATCACACCATATCTTGTAATGAATTGGGAGGAATTACCACTCCTCATACTCTTAAGATAGAAGGACATATCAAGAAGAAAAAGGTTCAAGCAATGAAAAATCACATCGAGCATTAACAAGAAGTTCTCCAGCTTTCAAAGCATAACTGCACTTTAGTGCAGAATTGAATGAAACAACAGGGAGATCAACATCGCAGTGACAAATTTTTTTATGTAATTGATTGGGTATTTTTACGGCTACCACCACACAAACAAATGTCCCTCAAGCAATCTAAAAAGGATAATAAATTATCACCAAAATACTATGCACCTTACAAGGTGATGCAAAATATTGGTACTATGGAATACAAATTGGAGCTTCGTGCATGTTCCCGAGTTCCCCAGTTTTCCATGTTTCATACTTAAAGAAGGTTATAGGTGACAAGATCCGAGTTCAAACAATATTGCCACAACTTGATAAGGAAGGAAAAATGAGTGGAACCTGAAGAACTCATGGAAAGAAGAACTCGACAACTACGAAATCGATCCATTTTCGAGTATCTCATTAAGTGGAAGAATTTAATTGCTGAACATTTTGCATGGGAGGAGGAGAATTTTATACATAAGCATTAATAACTACTCAAGCATTGAGGACAACACTTTTTGAAGGAGAGGGGCATGTTACGTCCCTATACTACTAGTGTAGCCCCTTATTATTATTAGTGCAACCCCCTTATTGCATTGTTTTGCCCATGTAGTCCCCATGTTATTATTATTGTGCCCAAGTAGTCCCCATGTTGTTATTATTATGCCCCATAGAAGCCCACTAGTGTTTTTTTGTGCCCCTACAATATTATTTTTATGTAGGTTTTGATTATATTGGAACCCCTTAGACTCCTATATATAGGAAGGAGGCCTTGTCATTTGCATCATCCAAGAATTATTCATTTGTGTAATGTAAAGGAGGTTGCCCCCTCGAAGAGGGTACCTTTGAAGTCATTGATCTATATTTTCCATCTTTTTGTGAGTTGGGTTCATAACATTTTACTTTCTAAGTTTTGTTTAGTATTTTTGATAACTCATCCCTTGAGATAGAAAAACTAACTTATGCTAAAAAAAAAGTTTGTCTATATTGCAATATTTCTTCTTCTTTCATCTCCTTGTTTCTATTGTAAGTGATCTCATAGGGTGAGCCATCCATGAATTGGGATCTTGGCCTCCTTCATCTCCTTATTTCTATTGTAAGTGATCTCATAGGGTGAATCATCCATGAATTGGGATCTTGGAAAAAAATCTATGTTACTTTAGCCTAGATTTTGTTAAAGTAATTCTTGTAATTTGTCTCTCCATTAGGTTGGTGCAAGAGTGAGTTATTCGCTTTTACTTTTCTTAAAATATTAAAGTAGTTTGGGTGTTATCATCCTCATCATATAAGGCCTAGACAATGTTTTAGGGTGGCAATTGTAGAGGTTATTTGGATTTTTTTACAAGACCTCCTACCTCATATAAAAGATTATTTTCCAAATTTAATTTTTTACCAAAGTAACCAATATCAATACTTAAAAACATTGGCTTAAGGTCCTTTTCATGTCAACCATAGCTATAAATGAGAGAACGATTTTCTCATTTTTTCTGATTTTAAAGTAGTTTTCATATAAGCCAATGATATAAATGAGAGAAGGTTTTTCTTAATTTTTCTAGGTTTGGCTCCATATTAAGATTCTAAGTTTTTATGTAAGTAATAGTACTACTTCATAATCCTAGAATACATACTTTGGATCTATTTTATGGTGCTCATTATATACTCTCTAAAGTTGTGGATATGTGGCACTTATCGACTATGGAACCTTGTGGACGAGTGGGAGTTATCTATTGTGGAAGAAGGTGTTGTGCATTCTTCTATGTTTCTTCTGATGTATGCAATTTGGAGTATCTCTTTGTATCTTTTGGTATATGCTAGTTTCTTTTGTCTTATAGGAGCCTATGAGTCGCTGTCTTTTCTGTGGTATGAGGGCCTTTCTGTGGTTGTTTCTTCTATTGAAATACTATTCAAGTTTCTTTGTGGCATTATTCTCTGCACTATGCTAGTTCTTTTATGGCTCCTTATCTCTATGGAAAACTAAAACTTTGGTGCTATTTATTTATATTATAGAAGAAAATGATATTATTAAAAAATTGATGAATTCAAATAGTTTTGTGTGATAAGGAAATATTATTGGGATTTTTGCCTTGTGGGTATTTCTCTCACTAATAGCATAATTTGTGGTGTCTCTTATCTCTTGTCTCATTATTTACTATGGTCTCTATTTGTTAAAAAATTTCATGTGTAACTACTTGATGATTGCAATTCTCTAAAGAATTGATATTGTATAATTGGAAGTAGTTATTGGTTTTTAAAGATTACTCTAGTGATGATAGGACTAGAATCTCAACATATTAGAATTATATTATATAATTGACTTAGCATCAAATTTTAAGTAACTTTATATGATTTTGGTGATTTTTTTTTTCCTGATTTTAGGAAAGTTTTATAAATAAAACATCTTTGCACACAAGTGTGTTTTCAATATTCATGAGAAATTACATATATATTTTATTCCATCAATTTTATTGATATCCCTTATTAGCCTATGATTATGATAAAATTGTGAATAATATATCTTTTGGTGGAGAGAAATTATTGGATAATGATATTAGGAATATTAGCCTAGGAATATCCCAGTGCATTCCCAATGCGCATGAAGACCTCCTCACTCCAATACTGTAGAGGGAGCCCCGACAGACGAACCCACAGTGGACTAGCTCCAATTTGTTCTCTCTCTGGATCAAAGAGAGGGCTCCATCTCTTTAACAGTACCGACGCCATCTCAATGTGCCAATACCTAGCTAGCACCAAGTCTGTATAGTTCTCCTTTGCAAAATGAAGGGAAAACGAGCCTCTAGGTAAAACTTGCACCTCAGGTAATTCCTTGAGGACCCCTCCCCAAATTTCCTTTACCCATAGGGTGAATCAGGTCGCCGAATATGACCTCCCGTGGATATGCCCAACAAGTATGGTACTCGCCATGATATTTGCTTCCTCGATAGCAGAGGTATCTCCAAAACGAATCGAGATGTCGTTTGAAGTAGCTTTAACACACTTGGTTCTTTTCTTCCCAGTACGCGGTGTAGATGGGTGATCCACTAATGGGTCCGGGGAGCCTTCCAAATGAATTGATTTTGAAGGTCTAACCCTAATAGCTCGAGGCTCAAAACAGCTCGAGGGCGAGTGAAGGGAGAAAGATGGGGCTACAACTACCGAAATAGGGGGACCCGAAGTTGTCGTGATGAAGAAGGTTGTATTGTGTGGATGTGGATCAAAATAGGGCGACGAAGGGATGACAGTCGACAGAAAGTGGAGGGTCCCAGGGGGCAGAGGGGAAAGGTCCAAGGCAGGAGAACCCCGAGGAGAATTTCTGGCAGAAAGCTGAGCAGAGCTATGATCTGGTAGGGTTACCACTAGAGAAGATATATGCAGTGATGGGATTGATGGTCGGCTGGAACCCGCTTCTGCACATGAAAAATTAGGGCACCCAAATATCACCTGTTCAGGATGTGGGTCTTCTGAATAATCAATGGCCTCCTCTGTTTCCATAGCTTCACCCATTTTAGCTGTAGTCATCCGGAAAGCGATAGATGGACCTGAAAAACCAGGCCGGGTAACATGCAGCAACAGGTTCACGGGCTGAGAGGTAACAGGTTACAGTGAGGGGGTTAACCAAAACCCTTACGGTCTACCGCGGAGCGCTCCATCCTCCTTCTATTTGTTCATGATTCTTATTCTATCCATGGATTATATTTTTCATGTTTCTTATTAGATCTATAAGAAAATTTCAATGATTAAGATTAAGACATGTAAATGATGATGCACATTTCTAATAAGAGTGATTTACTTAATTTAGAGGGTATTGACTATATATGTATATATCTATATATATATATATATATATATATATATATATATATATATATATATATATATATAT
>Ga0068628_1000519_pt1 | contig 13924 bp, 13 predicted proteins | sample InSIn2gowninarea_FD_77431 | JGI IMG/M metagenome (GOLD analysis project Ga0068628, IMG submission 77431) | Clean room microbial communities from NASA Spacecraft Assembly Facility at Jet Propulsion Laboratory, Pasadena, California, USA -... ... | reverse complement strand
TGGGATATTGAGATAAACCATGAGCAACAAGAAATACTTATGAAAGAGCTGGAATCTAGAAAAATAAAAGCTAGGACAGGAAGGGACATTCTTAGATGGGGGAACTCTATGAAAGGAGCGTTTACTATCAAAGAAGCATATTATTTGGCAGGCTCACAGAGTATAAACAAGGAGAACCAGGACTGGAAAGTTATCTGGAGAAGCAATTGGTGGCCGAAAATTTCCCTATTCATATGGCTTGTAGCTAAGAACAAAATCCTCACCTGGGATAAAATCCTAAAGAAAGGATATAGCGGGCCATCAAGATGCTATCTATGCAATACTGAAGATGAAACACAGGACCATCTCCTAATCAAATGTGCTTTCATTAGGAAGCTCTGGAGTGAAATGAGAAAATTATTCTGTAAACATGAGGGGATTCCTAGAGATATAAACGAAATAATTTTTCAATGGCATAAGGAGAAATTTCAAAACAGAGTGGTTCAAAGAGCATGGGGTCTTATTACAGGATTCGTGATGTGGCTGGTCTGGAAATAAAGGAACCGTAGAATATTTCAAGACAAAACCAAGAATATAGAAGTAATTTGGAAAAGAGTAGTCAATTTAACGAGAGAAAAAATCTTGGCAGAGGAATGGGAAGCAGACGACTGGAAAGTGGATCAGACAGAGGCGTCAATCCTAAAAATGTTAAATTTAAATTATGAAATGGCCCAATACAAAAAGATTAACAGGCAAAGCATGAGAACCCAAAATTCAGATAAATTTACCTATCCCAGAGAAAATTTCATTAAATTGAGCTTCGATGGAGCATCGAAGGGGAACCCAGGCAATGCTGGATTCGGAGGTATCTTCCGTGATAGTTAGAAGACTATAAGATAGATTTATGCCGAGTGGGGAGGGGAGATGACAAACAATGAGGCTGAGCTCTGGGCGATTCACCAAGGTTTACGAATTTCAATCAGAAATGGATATAAAAATCTGGAAATAGAAGGGGATTCACAAATTGTAATCGAAATTATGAAGAAACTCAACAATGGAAAGAGCTGGGAACGAATTACCAACAGCTGGAGAACTGCAAGAATAGTCCAAGAAATAGCGGAGCTGATAAAAAGGATGGATTATAAAAGTTTCAATCATGTAAGAAGGAATGGGAATCGCGCGGCTGATCTCCTTGCGAATTGGGGATGCAGAGCCTGAAATAACAAAGTGGATAATCAATGGTCAATGATGCGGTTCAACAGCGAGTGGGTAGGTTTGGCCGGTATAATTAATGATGATCATGAACAGGCCACATACGAAAATAAAAGCAATCGTGCGATGGACAGGTAAGAGGGATCGGAGATCCCAGGCAATAAATGAGTGTCAGTCAAGGCAGAGGAGGGATATAATGAGGCTGCAGGGCATAGTACATCGGAAGTGTGCGTTGATAGGTAAGCAAAATCCTTCCCATTGCAACATAATCGAACCAAACGACCGAAGAGTTTGGAGAATCGGCATGTCAGAACTCAGAAACGGAAATGATGCCAAGAAAATGATTGATAGGAAAGGCAGAAGGCAGGAAAACAGGTGGCGACAGAACAGTGCGGTGATAGCAAGATGGAACAAGGGTGGAGAGGGTATTAGAATGCTGATAAATCAAGAAAGACGTCGAGGTGTTCTGCTAACAAAATAGTGTGCGAAGGTGGAACCCCGATTCAGGAAAGTTTCTAACCCACGGCAGAAGCTGAGTCGCAAAGCCATTCGGAGAATTATGGAAACCAGGACAAGATCGAGAGCAGCTGAGGAAATGATAGCAGCAGAAGGTAAAGAAAGGGACAGGAAAGGCAAGGCGGTAGCGAAGGAGGAAGCATCGGAGGAGATTTATGAAATATACAACGACTCGGAGGAAGACGAAGACAGATGCGGGTTAGGTGGGCAGAGCAAGAAGTATGATGGAATTGCAGAAGGCTGGGACACCCAGCAAACCAGCGAGGAATAGCAAGAGGAAAGGGGAATGAGACACGGAAGAAAGTGAGGAGGCAGGGGAGCGGGAAGCAGATTGAGAGCGGGCAGCAAAAGAGGCAGGGGACTGAGCAGAAGCAGAAGAGAAAGAAATGGAAGTCAGGGACAGAGGGGGAGACCTGGCAAAAAAACAAGAAGGTCGCTGGAGAAAATAATTCATCAAGCTGAGAGGGCTTATCAACAGAACACCAATCCAAAGATTAGGAGAATTATACAGAACATGGAAGAGGAATCTCTACAGGCCCAATCTGATTCAGAGATGGAAGACTGGGAATTTTTACTGCATGACCCAGGCAATACTAGAGGTCGAATGACCTTGTTCAAGCAATCTCTTCATATATATTGGATAATGAAAAGGCTATCGCAAAGGCCTTGGAGCAAGTTGCAACAGAAATGGCAGAAATGGCCCAAGGTGTCCCCAACTTGAGAAGGGAATTAAGGATTATTCAAATCACTTTGGAAATGCAGGAGAAGAAACTTGAGGAAATCCAGCAGTTGCTAAAGGAGAGACAACATGGTGATAACCGGGAGACAAACCTGCGACCAGCGGCTGAAAATGTTTGAAGAAAGATATGTATGACCCATTTTTGAGGATTATGCATAGTATAGATAATTATAGTTTTCTTAATATAGTAGATGTGGAAAAATGTTATATGCAGAACAGTAGAAATTTACAAGATTGTGTAGTACATTTGGCAAGGGTAATCAGACTCCGGTCTTTCTATTTTTGGTTGGCCTCTAAGAACTATAGATGGCGTAAATTCTCGGTTTCCCTGTAAGGGTGAGTAAAAACCTTTATTATGTACTGTTTTTTGTTTAATCTATAGTAATAGAAAGAGTACCACCGCAGCTTACAAAAAAAAAATATCGGATTTAAGGCCATCCCAGAAAAACTCTTTTTCAAACCTATGGTAATTATTTTAAAATCATGATTTCCCTACTAAAGGAGAGATGTGCAATTCCAGAAGAATATTTTGTTTGAGTTGGGAGTTCTTACATAGATATGAAAGATCTTTGTACCATAATGAATCATTTTTCTAGATAAATGTATCAGATGTACTAAGATATCATTGGAGTTTTTGAGTGAGTGTGCACAACTCTTCATCATTCTTCTGTTCCTCCTTTTCTTCAGTTATCCAATTAGGTTGGACAATAGAAATGGCATAGAGCAACGCTTACACATCCCCATCCCTTCTTGAGAGTGAATTTGTAACAACATTTTCCTTCCCTTTTTTGTAGATGATTTCAAAGTCATATTTTCAATATCTTTCAGGCCCATTTTTTTTGCTCTTATAAAGATAATATTCATTCCAAGAAGTGTTTAAGACTATTATGATCTGTTTTTACTTTGAAGTGTCTTCCTATTATGTAAGGGCACATTTATTTAGTGCGTGTTGGGTTTCCAATATTTCATTCTTATAAATGGAATTTTGTAAATACTTTCCCTTTATTTGACAATTTTCAAAAGTAATGGCTCCTCCTTCTTGCATTAAAATAACACCAATCTTGTTTCCTGATGAATCACATTCCACAATAAAGGTTTTTGTGAAGTCTAGTGTAGTTAATACCAAAGCTTGATACATTACCTCTTTAATATGTTGAAAGGTCTTAGTTTCTTTTGGATTCCAAGAAAATGCATCTTTCTTCAGTAATGTTGTTAGAGGTGCTGCTATCTTCATAAAATTATTAACAAACTTGCAACAATACCCTATCAACCTAAGAAATCCTTGAAGATGCTTTATGTTTTTGTGAATTTTCCATTCCTTGATGGATTTAATTTTGTTACGGTCTTCCTTAACACCATAACGGGATACAATATCACCCAAATTTTCCACTTATTGAACCCCAAAGAAACATTTCGAGAGTTTTACATACAATTGTTTCTCCCCTAACATTTTGAGGACCCTGTCAACATGTTGAACATGGTCTTTCCATCATTTGTTATAGATGAGTATATTATCGAAAAATTCTAAGACAAATTTTCTAAGGAAGGATTTGAAAATGGAATTCATCAAACCTTTAAATGTGTATTGTGCATTAGTATGGCCAAAAGGCATGACCAAAAATTCAAAATGACCTTCATGAGTTTTAAATGTCATATTTAGAATGTCTTCTACTTTAGTTCTAATTTTATGATATCTTGAATGAATATCCAAGTTGGTGAAGTAAATTTCTCCTTGTAGGTCATCAAACAATTCATAAATGAGTTGCAGGGCTATGCGGGGTAGGTAAAATCATCTTTGAGGGTGAACCAAGCACCACAATTCTATATTTTTTTATTTCTACTAGATGGAATCTGTGCAAAGTATGCTTTTCGAGCAATGTACTCGAACTAGACCATTCAGGATAAGTTTCTGGTTTACTTCCGCTGTAGAGTGTTATCAAAATAAATCTTCAGAGGGACATATGACAAATTAGTTAAGCACTTCTTTGAAATTATTTTACATATGATATTCAAGATCGATCTTCCTTGCATGACCAATCAGGTGAAGGAGTTACTATGAGATACTGCGTACTTGTTTGCAGTGCCTAAGGGTCCATACATCATATGCTTTGGTTGTCATATATCCACTCATACCATACTGTGATGTGACCAATATGGTGGTCATGCAAGAACTATAAAATTAGTTGGAAAAGCGATTGTGAGGAGTTCTTCAAAGGAGGAATAAATCCCCTTGGCCCACCTTTCCTTTGAGGATCATATTACATGAGCTAAAGAGCCACAAGGTGGTAGCGACATAAAAACAAGAGCTGGATTGCTTGCACCTCATAACTCATGACTTTCATGGATATGATCCCAAGGGAGTGTGTTGGTAGCATTGTGAAAGGATCAGTTTTAATTGGGGTTATTCATCAATGTCTATAATAGAAGATGAGAAGGTGATGAACTTGTACAATTTCGTTAGAAAGGAACATCCATGGATGGAGACTAGTTCACCCCAAGATCCACTAGCTCTAGATATGTAGGTGCATAAGGTAGAACAAATAACCCCTAAAGCAAAGAATGTATCTCCTAGGAAGAGGATTAGGTATGATTTGAAACCTGAAAGCAACAATAAATGGAAAGTTTATCCTTTGAACATAAGCTCTATTCAAGTGGAAATAGAGAGGAGAGAAGAAGAAGAAGAGGAGAAGAGGAAGAAAGACATGTTTCTTTAGAAGAAATGGAAATAACAAGAAGAAAGGAGAAGAATAGAAGAGGAAAAACAAAGGAATTCCTAGGAGGAATAAACAAAACAAAGACTCTAAGAAGAATAGTTGACTTAGGAGATAAAAGAAGAGTTGGAGGAAGACGATACCATATATTCCATGGATGATGAACTAGGCTCTCCTTAAGAACCTCCTCTCATAGGTGGTCATCTTCCATTTGGAGAAAGAGGAATCACACCTTCATCTATAGAAAAATTCATGGACATATGCAGTGTCATGTTTGATTATCTTAAGAAGAGGATAGTGCAATAGGGGCATAGATACTACCCAAATTATTCTTATAATCTAGTCTTGGTTTCTACAGAAAAGGTGATAAATTCCAATCCCAGAAGGAACCTGAGGGAATTCATGGTGGTAAATGTTTATTTTGCTACAACAACACAGGACAACTTTGAATATATGTTGTATGAGAATGCTAAATTAAGGAGAGAACTTGCTTTAGGGAAGCAACATGCAAAACATCTTGTGGCAGAGAATCAATAGTTATCTTCACAAAGCTTCAACACTGCATAATGATAATTAGCCATGTAGGAGGAAATGGGGCTAATGGAGGACACCATGGCACAGTTATATGTAGAATGATACTTTGCAACAAGTGGTGTCTCTCTCATTGGAATTCAGAAGAAAGCACAAGATGTGGTGAAACTCTTGAAAGTGGAAAAAAAAGTAGTTAACCATCTTTGGGAATGGGCTCTCAAGTAACTTGATGCTCTGCAATATTTGGAAAGAAAAGATAGGATTGCTGCAAAGATAAACAAAGTTCAATTGAGACTCACCATTAGAAATATAAGCATCTTGGGCAACAGTCGAAACTACTATTGTTCCTTATAATTGACTACACAATGGTTTAGAGACTTTAGCATAAAAACATGGGATGCCTTCAATACGAACACTTGAATTAATCAGAGGCAGAAAATCATCCTCGATGAGATCAGGAAATACATTGAATAGATCACAAAAGAAATAGAATAGGAAGTCTTGGAGGTCACCAAACACATTATTCTACAATACACCATCACAACAATCAAAGCTCATATGAAACTTTCATAGGTATGGAATAATGTACAATCAAGATCAATGACTATATTGATGGAGGCACTAAAGGTGAAGATGTTTTATGTAGGGGACATTCTAGTTTGGGTAAAATCCATGTAAATGTAATTCATAGCATGGAAAACATACATTGCAAATGAGCTCCATGAGGAATCTAATGAATTATCAATTTAATGAGACTTTTTCCCATTATCAATTTTGCCTTGTATAGTCACCATCTCATATGTAATTTTTCTTTTGTAATAAATTATATGTAATGAAGTTAAAGAGATACATATGGAATGTGAATACCCAAATATGGAATGCAATAAGTCATGTATATAATATGAAAATTAAGAGGATTTGAAGAGTCATGAGGAAGCTCTAAGGTCATTATTATTTGTTATAAGAAGCTCCTCATAACTCAAGCTAAGGGCTTGGATTCTTGGAGTCTTTACTTGGCTTCTCTTGTAGTGGATTAGAGATAGATAATTATTTGGAGAATCAAGTTGTGGCTTCATCTTCCACTATCATATATAGTGTTTCATATATGTAACAGTGTATTTAAGATCTTTCATTCTTAATCAGAAGCTCTATGAGACAAAACTTGTTCACACATGTATCATAAATATTGTAGGACTATTATTTTTATGTTTGCAGTATATCTTCCTTTAATTATGTACAAAGTTTAATGAAATAATTCATTGCTTACATATGGTTATTTTTGAATAATTGTTGTTAGATTTCATGATTGTTGTTTATTGTGTGGACTAGTCTATAGGTAATCAATAAGCATTTTTATTCGTTGTCAGGTCCCCCTTACCAACTGTGGAAGTTCCCTCATGCACCTTACATTGGGTGTATCAGAAAGATGTGTGTTTTTAACCAAGGAATATCCCTGAAATATTTCCAATGGTGGCTAGACCGTATATCTAGACGGGACTCTTACAAGAAATGGTGTGAGGTCTAATTGGGACTTCACATTAGGGATATCCCCTTACATGTTGGCGACATCCAATACCATCAATAGTTTTGGCTCTAGAAGGAGGGTCAAATGAAAAGTTGAGTTTGTGAAGCCTGTTTGGATTTCTTACCTTTAATGGCTTCATCCCATATCATAATCCCAAGGTTTTTTGCTTAAGCTTTAGATCTTTCAATCCCCATGGAATTTTTACGCAACTTGTCAAATTTAAAATTTGATCTTAAGGGTATGACAACTTTCCTTGATTATGTAAATGAATTTGTTCATTTTTGTTTTTCAAGTGGTGATTATTCCAAATAAATCCTTTCATGGTTGTTTACCCTTACGGTACATGGGCATGTCAAGTAATGGTGTTATTATTTACCCACTACTTCTATCTCATCTTTTAAGCATTTGGTTAATGAGGTTCATCATGTTTTCAACAAATATGAATATCAAGATGTTCTTAATGAAATTGATCAATTCATAATGGAATACAATGAATCTCTTGAACAATTTTATGATAAATTCCTTCATATTTTCTATGAATTTCTAGATGAGGATGTGGACTGGAAATTCTTGGATGAAACATTTCAATTCTTAGTGAGTATTTCAAGGAAATATTTTGAAGTTGATTAATTATTTTAACATCCTAAGGAAGAACCAGATATGCCTTTTGTTCCATGTCCCCCTCCTTTTGATGTTCCTTGTTTTGGACCTGAACCAATCAATATATCAGAGGATCAATTTGTTGATGAAGAATTGATTTTTTTCACATCTCTCCCCTATGGTGATTCATATGATATTATCAATCAACCATCCTTAAATTTTGATATTCCTCTTATTGATCCTCTACCCATTAATCAAGTACTTGGACAACCATGGCCCTAATGATTTGTTTTTATTAATTATATGGTAATGATTTTTCAAGTAACATGGATGAATCTTTGTTCCTACAAGAAGATTCACGATTGCAACAATTTCAAATCACTAGTAGAAAATAAGAAATTAGTGACTAGGTGACCAAAAAAGTTAGTCACCACAACTTTTCCAAGTGAAATACTACCAAAAAATGAGTAATCTTAAGTGACCAAACTAAAAATGACTAACATAAATCACTAATTTAGCCGTGGGTTAAAATATGTGACTAGATAATAAGTAATATAACTAAAAATGACTAACATGAATGAATAGTTTAGTATAACAACAAAAATACAACTACATATCAAGTACTACAATAATATGAATTAGTTTTTTATGTTATTCATATTAATTGTGTCAAGAAATCTAAACCTACAAGTGATAGGGGATTGAAAGGTTGTTAAAGATTGGTTGAAAGGTTATCCTTCCTTAAACACTTCTTCATGCTCACATGGTATATAGGTGAGCCAACTTTGAATTATTTATCTCTAATAACTTGTAATTGATTTTTTAATAAAAAAATATTTTATGTACTTTTAAAAAAACTATTCATTGAATCTAATTGGATCTAGTTCCAATTTGAAATTAATTTGAACAGAAATTTTATTTTTTAAGACTATAATATCAAATAAAAACTACTTTAATTTCATTTTAACCAACCTAGATCCATCTTAACCCCAGATCTATCAAGCATCGAGATAGATTCAATCTCTCGAGCTACAAACTTTTTTTTCTAGTGCAAAACTTGAGGAAATGTTTTCGCCTCGAGAGATTGGATCCCTCTCAGCACTTGATAGTTATAGGGTTAATATGGATCTAGGTTGGTTAATAATGCTATATAATATCTATATTTGTATTTGTTTCTCTTTGTTATTCCCTCTCTCTATCTCACCCCCCAAACATACACTCTCTCTCTCCCTCTCTTCCCCCTCTCTATCTGTCTATCACTTCCCCTTCTCTCCCTCTCTATCTATATCCTTCTCTCTATTCATTATCACTCTCCTTTCTCCCTCACTCCCTCTCCATGACTCCCTTGTCACCCCCTCTCTCTCCACCTTTCTCCCTCTATGTTTTTCTTGTTCCCTCCCTCTACTTCCCCCCTCCAATTCCATCTCTCTCTCCTCATCTATATCTTCCTTCCTCTCTATTCCTTATCTGCCACCTCCTGCTATCTCTCCCCCCAAAATCACTCCCCCCCTCTCTCTTCCATCCAAGTATATCATTATCTCCCGCCCTCCTTGTCCTTCTCCATCTCTATGACTCCATCTCTCTCCCTTCCCGTTCTCTCCTTATCTCTATCCTCTCCTCTTATTTCTCTCCCCTCCTCTTCTCTCCCCCTCACTCTCTATCCATCTTTCCCTTCTCACTCCTCTCTCTCTCCCCCTCTATATCTTTATGTATTTGTTCTTTCCTCCCTCTCTCTCCTACTCCAACTCTCTCTCTCTCTCTCTCTCTCTCTCTCTCTCTTGCATTTGCTCCCTCTCTCCCACATCACTCTCTCTCCCCCCCATCACACTCTCTTTCCCTCTTTCCCTGCCCTCTAAATTTTTCACTATCTCCCTCCCTCTCTTTGCCCCCTCCCCAACTCTCTCTTAAATTCGATCACATTGTATTGTGTTTAAGAAATTATCTTAATTACAAAAACTTATTTGGTTGTAAAATATTAAACCTATATTTTGGATCAATCATGTCAAAGAAAATAAAATAATGAATTTATTTTAAAAAATCATGCACTATATTTAATCTATTATAATATATATATATATATAAAGAACCAGCATATATCCATCTTAGCTTAATTTTATTAAAACCCTAATTTAATTTCTATGGGAATATTTTTGGTAATTGTGCGGATAGAGGGTTTATATATATCTCAAATTGTAACATTTTCCCTTTAGATTCAATTAAAAAAATGTTGTAAAATTAAATTAAAATAAAGTATTTCACTCTGAAATAAGTTATGGTTTTTTGGCTTGTGGTATTGATAAGCCATGGTATTTTCCCATGGTATTGTAACAAAGCCTATTTACAAATTAATATCCATGGTAAAGTGAGGGTGAATATCCATGGTTAACAATCTTGTCATATTGTTATAAAATATTTTGATTGTGAAATAATTTATGTTTTTTGGGCATGTGGTATTGATAATCCATGGTATTGACCCATGGTATTGTAACAAAGACTATTTTTTACAAGTTAATAATATCTACCATAATGTGGGGGTGAATATCCACGGTTAAGAATCTTGTCATATTGTTATAAAATATTTTGATTGTGAAATAACTTATGGTTTTGGGACTTGTGGTATTGATAAGCCATGGTATTGGCCCATGATATTGTAAAAAATCCTATTCACAAGTTAATAACAAAATCAAAATATAACAAATTGAATTTTATTGTATTTATTAATTTAACTTTTATTATTAATTGAGACCATATTTAAATTTTTACACTCATCCCAATATCATTTTTAACTTCTTCTTCTTATTTTTAATTTAGTGTAAAAATAACATATTATTATTAAAAATAAATCATTTAACCCAATTGAAATTTATATATTTTATTTTATATTATAAATATTTCTTTTATTTTTTCCATTATAAATATTTCTTTTCTTCTTCATTTCCAGTTTAGCGCTTGATTCAAATAAAATATCCACAGATTACAACATCACACTCTAGCACTACATTTTTCTCTACCTTGTTGACATCTGCGTGGAAAGGAAGACCATGAACGTGATCTATGGATTTCATGGGATTAAAACCCTAGATGGAGTTTGCATGGGAAACACCTTAGGAGAGCATCAATGATTAGATGGAGGAAGGGCAAGGTCATTGGGTGTGGAGATTTTGGCCATTTGTACATGGGTATGAATTTGGACTCTGAAGAGTTCTTCCTTTTTACTAAAGATCATTTTTCTTATGGGTAAACAATTTCAAGGGTTTATATGACCAAAGCCTAAATTTCATCTAGAGTTGTGGGCTTGATGATCATGAAATTGCAAATCATGATTGCGGCCAACAATTCATCAAAAGAAAATGCACTGGTAAGCATTTTTCATGTCCTTATTCTACAAAGGGTTCATGATTATGATAATGCATATCTTGATTGTGGCCAACAATTCATCAAAAGACAATGGACAAGTAAGCATTTTGCATGTCCTTACTATACAGATCAGTTCGCTCCTCCCTAACTTTTCTAGGGTTAGAATGCATGAAATTTTATTTTTTATTTTCACCTTTTTTTTTTACTAGTTGACTGTTTGTGTAATGGACTCTACCATGCCCAAATTCAAAGGGTTCGAGTGATGCAAGCAAATTTTCTAGTAGGATGCAAATGCTAGACCTTCCTCAAACTTTTTTACATGAAATTAATTTTTTCTCTAATCATGAACATAAAATATTTTCTATTTCATCCTTATATTTTGATCTCAATACCTACAATTTTAAACCATTTTACTATATTTTAAGGTGAATATACTTAGATCCATTAAATCTTACAACTCTCCAATGCCTAGGATAATTTCACCTAAAAAGAAGGAACCTGAATGGATTTTGCAATTTAGACTCAATGTTTATAGACAATGATTAAAAATGGAAGAACCCAAATGGTATGATAACTTTTACCCACCCATCAATTTCCAATACCTTTGCTATTATTTTGAACCTAAACAGAGAGAGTAGAAGAAGAAGAGGAGCCTAGATGAGCTGGACTCTGCCCTGTTTGATATTTTTCAAAAGTTGGACATGCCCTTGACTAGAAGAAGAGATTGACCAACATTGTTGTAGATGTTGTTTTTGACAGTGTTTTCATTGCTACCATGCATAGGTAGACTCTATAAGCAGTTGAGGTTATCTTTTGTTCGTTATAAGAGGTAATTCGAGAGTATCTTGATCTAGTTAGGAAGTAGCTTGGTGGGTTTATTCCTCCTGATGATAATTGCTATGCTGCATTTTTCTTTTTTTTAGTGATAGATCCTTCTAATAAATCCCCAAGCACACTTTGTCACCCATCGAAATATCCACTTATTTTAGGATGAATGAGATGGAAACCAAGCAGTTTGAGAGGACTTATGGTTGTAGATGAGAAGATTTCTGTGAGGTGAGAGGAGCTCTGTGACATATATTGAAGGATGCACTACATCATTTTATGATACCAATCATCTCCATGCCATAGTAGTGGATCTATATTGCACCGAGGGAGAAACAATAAAGTATTCCATTGTAAAGAATTGCTATGTCGGGGATTAGGAATGTAGATGTGGGATTTATAATTTTATTACGAAAACAGGTTTTTTCGATGGAAACAAATCAAGGATTTCATGGACCTTAATAGAAACTGGTTCAAAAATCACCTCGAAATACTCAAGCATTGTTTTGAAAGACGATGATGGAATTGAAGAGTTCTATTCTGTTGCCTTGAAAACTAACTATCAATAGGGGGGACAAAGATGATCCATATAGGGAATAATTGCAGGATTAGGATTGTTTCTAAAATTATATCTATAGGAAAGTCAAGGAAATACTGTATAGAATTAGTGCAGGTGCATTAAAATTCTCATAATGCAAGGAATTTTTCACAGTGTGATTCAATTCTCATTGGTGACTAGGTAGCTGCAAATACTTATCATTACATTCAGGTACAATTTGAGTTGCATTCAAAAGCCTCTAATTTCATTTATTGAAATTCCTTCTTGTGTCCTTATCTCTCTTAATTTCATTATGGTATGATTGGAATGGGTTAAAAAATCAAGCATATCATTAAGTAACATAGACACCCACATGTCAGTACATGTCATTGTGCATACTCTATGTTTTTGATACAATTAGAAGTGAGCAATATGATGTGCGCACAACCAAAAATCTTAGCAGGCATGATGAATCCAATCTTAGCATGGAAATTGAAACCAAGAATCTTAAAAAAACAATAAATTTGTGCCACGAAGTAAAAAACACAATAAAATATTCTATGCCAACATTGTCTATTTAGTGCAACATACTACTAATATTTCATAATTTTTAGAGATGATGGATGTCATGAAGATGCCCTCAAGCAAAGTTACTGACTTAAAGATAAGATGGTCAGTGCAACTAGTTACTTTAAATAGGCTAAATTTAGGTAATTAAAAGATGTTTGAAAATCTCTAGAAAGGCCACCCCTATTTCTTTTAAATAGGCTAAATTTAGGTAATTCAAACAAGTTTGGAAATCACTAGAAATGCCACCCCCACATCATTTTATTTCCAGTTGTAGAAGATAATATTAAATAAAATTATGTGCACTTCCATTTAACTAAGCGTACATAAAATAACAAAAAGGTTGATGCTTTTAAAAGCTATATCCATCATTAAATATAAGATATGACAAGGATGGCTCATGATTTTAAATGCTATATCCATCACCAACTATAAGATAAGAGTTAATGAGATGAGAGTAAGTTTTTCTTGATATAACATGTAAATATCATATTACTTATAACTCATGCATATTGTATCTTATTGTGCATATGTTAATTGTATAACTTCAATCTCGTAATTTTTTACATTTAATTTGTCAAATATGTAGAAGTTACATTACACTAGCTTAAATCCACACACAAATAAAATATCGGAAATATGAAATATCAGAAATATGGCAGGGGAATGAGTAGGCATTTTCACATGGTTTAAAATTTCCCCTGTTGGTGAAGAACCAATCCAATGCTATTTTTGGTGGAATATTAAGTTATTAAACATCCATAAAAAGATGTTAGTCTCTTAAATGACTGAAAAAAGATGTTACATAGAAGTTACATTTCACT
>Ga0068628_1000516_pt1 | contig 13959 bp, 12 predicted proteins | sample InSIn2gowninarea_FD_77431 | JGI IMG/M metagenome (GOLD analysis project Ga0068628, IMG submission 77431) | Clean room microbial communities from NASA Spacecraft Assembly Facility at Jet Propulsion Laboratory, Pasadena, California, USA -... ... | reverse complement strand
GACCTAATACAACTAGGAGTGTAACTCCTTATCATGATTACAAAAACCACATATAAGAATTTAAAGAATTATTTGACAACTTTCAACCTCAAGAAGTCGAATTTGATGAAGCCTCCCACGTGGTCACCCAACTGCTGATGACAAACCCTAGAAATTAGGGAACATGTTTCCCTGTTTTTAGGTTTAGATCCTTGAAAATTGGCACGTGGGAAAGAGCCTTTATCTCCTCACCCATGACACATTTTATAAAACTGAAGGATTTTTTTGTAGCCCATGTTTTCTAGAACAAAAACCTCTCCTGGTTTCTTAAAACATTCCTCCAGCTGTCCAGAATCTGTCCTTGAAAAACACGTGTCAAATAGGAAAAATCCATTTTCTGAAATTAGGGTTTCAATTAAAGCTTCTTATCTTCCAACTGAAAACACTTATGAGGAAAATGAGATAGGTTATTGTAGCTGGATAGTGGATGAATATAAACCTCTTTCTGAATTCCAAAATACCTTTGCATGTGACCAAGAACTGATCTTGAAAAAGACTGCTAAAACCAGAAGACCAAGCTTGACATTCAACAGTTTTGTAGCGAAAGTTTAACCATAAATTACTCCCACCTCAGAATGGATTTGAAGAAAATGAAAGAGGTTTTTATATTTTGGTATTTTAGAAAGAAAAACCTCTTTCAGTTTTCAAAATTGAGTTCTCAGGTGCTCAGAACCCCTTTTGGAAGTTGACTAGTAAACGCAGAAAGTAGAGTTTTTTATGCTGAAACAGGCTTTTTCAAGGATTTCATAGCGCACTACGAAAACACTGATTTCGTAGCGCAAAACATGATTTTTACACTATCTGCGCTAAAAAAATGTGGATTTGTAGCTAGTTTGAAAATTTCTCCAAAATGATGTGATATATGACTTCCAAACTCATGGTGAGGCTTCTAGGACATGGAATGAGGCTGTCAAACTTTGATGGAAAAGAGATATGACCTTGAAAGACTTCTAACCTTATGATCTAACTCTTAAAGCATGAAATGACCTAGAGATCCTTTAACACCATGACTAAAAGAAGGGTTTGTAAATGAGAATGACACTAATTGTGATGAGATGACTCAAAACTTATAAGACTATAATTAGAAACAAGGCAACTTACCAAAGCTTAAAGACAAAGATTTTAGGGTGATAACATCAGCTATGAGTTCTTATGGGACAAAGTTATAGGATAGGATCTTGCAAGAAGGACACTGATATGACAAATACATGGATATTATGTAGAGGTTAGAATAGAGCACAGGTATAGGTACATGTACAAGTATAGGTACAGGTACAAGTGCATGTACATATGTAGGTACAAGTATAGGTGATCAAGATGTATATTATCATCTCATGATAGATGGTTTGGTGAGATTTAGAGACAAGATCTATGTGCCGAATTGCAGTGAGCATAAGAATATTATCTTGAGGGAGTTTCATGCCAATCCAGACTCGGGTCATCCAAGATATTAGAAGATGTTTACGGTAGTAAAGAAGTTCTACTATTCGCCAAATATGAAGAAGGAAGTGGCAATGTTCATGGCTAGATGTTTAGATTGTCAGCAGGTCAAGGAGGAATGTAATCATCTAGGTGATTTACTACAACTTATAGTGATTCCAGAATGGAAATGGGAGGTCATTTCCATGGATTTCATTATAGGTCTTCCAAGGACAATAAATAAACATGCTTCTATTATGGTCATGGTTGAAAGATTGAGCAAGGTAGCTCACTTAATTCCAATAAATACTACATATTCAGCCAGTGAGGTAGCACAGGTGTTCATCAGAGAGATAGTGGAATTGCATGGTGTTCCAAAGAAGATTGTATTGGACAAGGATGCAAAGTTCACTTCCAAATTTTGGAAGGAGTTATTTGAAGGCTTGGGCACAAATTTGGCCTTCAACACAACTTATCATTCACAGATAGATGAACAAATAAAGAGGGTCAATAGGATCTTGAAGGATATGTTGAGGATGTATGTGATGCACTAGAAAAAGAAATGGGAGGATTATCTTCCATTGGTTGAGTTCACATACAACAATGGTTATCAAGAGTCATTGAGGATGAGTCCTTTTGAGGCACTATATGGGTGGAGTTGTAACACTCCCATCAACTGGAGTGATCCAGTGAATAAGGTACTTATTGGACCAAATATGTTGGTGGACATGGAATATAAAATGTAGGTTATAAAGAAGAATCTAAAGGAAACACATGATATATAGAAGAGTTATGCGGATCAACACAGTGTGTTCAAGGAGTTTTAGGTTGGGGAGCATGTGTATTTCAAAATCAAGCCTAAGAAAATCTCTTTGAGTATTGGTTCATGTGCCAAGTTGGCACCACAGTATTGTGGTCCTTTTGAGATCCTTGAGAGGATTGGAACAATGGAATATCAACTTTCACTTCCACCAACAGTGAAAGTCTGTGATTTTTTCCATATTTCATTGATTAAGTATATAAAGGTTGTTGATCATGTTATTGATTGGTCTGTATTGAAGGTGGAGCAAGGAGAGTTCTAGCCGGAGCTTCAGTGCATATTGTAGTGGAAACATCTCATACTCAGGAATAGAGAAATAGAGCAAGTTAAAGTGCAATGGAAGCACTTTGGGCCTGAAGAAGCTACATGGGAGATGGTAGATAAGATGCGGGCCCTATATCCTTCATTGTTTGCTTGTTGAGGAAAAGAAATTTTGATTTGATGTTACTTTATGTTTGGCATATGTTTTGTGGATGTTTTGGTATATGTATGTATATGTATACGAATGTAAATACCATCATGAGCTAAGTTATAAAGCTTCAATAAGCAATATGGGTGTCATGTTATTATGGTTTTTATATTGTCATGTGGTCATGATGTTTTGCTTTTGAGCAGGTCTTTCATTGTAAATACTACATCGAGCTAAGTTATAAAGCTCCATGGGTATCATTTTTTCTTTTCAATGGTTTTGGTGAGGTCATGGTGTGGTTTAACACCGAGGAGAGTCTTCCCCAAGGGGGAGTGTTCTGTAACAACCCTGGTGAAAATTCCATGTAATAAAAGTTAATAAAGGAAAAATAAAACCACGGTTAAGGGACACTTATTCCAAGATGAATGTTGGGAAAAGATATCCTAGTGGGAATCACTGAATGTGTTTATGGCTAAGGAAATTGGCAAAGACATTAAAAGAAAAAAAATGAATTTTTGGCACATTTATTTATGAAAATAAACAAAATTAGATGAAAAGTAAGGTGAAAGGTCACAGGTTGCATGTGAGGAGGAAATTGAAGGAAAATAATGGAAAATGAATAAAATATAAGCCTCATTAATAAAAAGGCTTATAAGGATCAATTGGTAACCTTTTTTAAGTTCAAGTTTAGAGCTCTCTCATTACTCTCTGTCTCTCTCTCTCTCACTCTTAGTCACTTAGAGTTTTCTTGGAGCACTCTAGCTTTGGATCAAGGAAGGAAAAGCAAGCAACATGAAAGGAGGCAAAGCAAGGATCAAAGAAGAAGAGAAGGATCAAGTAGCTTCAATAGGAATACTTGTAGGTAGCCTTTTGTATGTGATTTCCTAGTTGGTTTGGACATGCATGGCTTTGCATGTTGGTGTATGGTTCTCTTGCTGTTGATGGCATGGTTTTTCCGGGTTACGACAGTGGTTTTCAGTCTAACCTTTCCTTTTTCTGGCTGCCATGGTGTTGGGATGTTTATTTTGGTTTTTGGGCTTTGGTTTTCTAGATGGATTTCAGAATCTGGGGTGGAGGCAAGGTTCATTTCTAAAGGCCTAGGAACCCCTTAAATAGTTTTGGTGGGATACACGGTAAAGCTTGAGGGAGAAGTCTTGGTTTAGGGTCTAGTGATCTGGGTTTGGATTGTAGTAAATCTTGATAGACTAGTCTCGATTTAGGGCCTAGTGATCTGGGGTTGGATTGCGGTAAAGCCTAAGAGACAAGGAGATGGAAAATTCCTCAAGGACAATGATGGATTCTAAATGGAATTCCAAGTTTGGTTTGGTTGTGATTGGAGCACCGATTTTGGTGTGATCATGATTTGATGAGGGTGGAGGTGGTTTAACCTCTAGATTCCCTTGGTTGTTCTATGAGATCCCACATTCATGCTTGGAATATGGAACGGGGGTGATTGGCTAAAAGAAAGATTTGGTTCAACCATGTCTACGGTTGGGTGGTACGTGGAAGTCCTAATCCTGGTCGGATTTGCCTACTGATTAATAAAATCTAAGTTCTCTTACTTTTTCACTTGTTTATATGTGGATTTAATGGCTATCATATCTCTAATATTTATATGGTTTTATGCTGGTTATAAGAATGGTTAAATGACTGGTTCATGTCTTGGTTATTTCATGTATTTACTTGTAATTGTTAAATGGATGGATTGAATACCTAATTGATGATATAATAGTTCAATGGAGAAGGAGGTGATTCTTATGGTTATGTTTCATAAGTTATTTCAGTCATTTATGCTCTATCTTGTACCCTAGACTTGTAGGTTGCATTGATGCCAAGTGTTTGACAGAATGTTAGTTCTGGATGGGGATGCTCAGGCCCAGTCCCGAGGTTGATTTTTGATTTGTTTATATTTTCATCATGTATTTGATGGATTCTAAAGGTTATAACAAGTTTTGGGTAGAGGCCAGGATTATGGGCTAGAAAAGTGGCTCAAATCTCAAGGACGCTAGCACAGGTCTGCTGGAAAAAGTCTAGGGATGCTGGCATACAACCCTGTGAGAGGGAATTTGGCTTCTGGTCACTATATTGCTTATATCATGAGAGTGACTAGGGGTTAAAAGGCTTAAATCATCAGTGAGAATCATGGATAGGATGTCTGAGTGGATGGCATGTCTCCTGAGTGTGTTTTGCTGATGTGGATGGGTTTGTTTGATATGTTCTATCGGTTCCATTTACCTAAGGTCAGCAAGGAAGTTGAATCCCTTATAGTAGCCTCTCTTCTCGTATGTTTACCTCGATTGGCCGGTTTCTTGGGTGGATCTGGGAGGATGGGGTGTTACAGGTCCAATTCCATTTCATCATTCTAGAATCATAACAGGTGTAGATTCCATCCAATAGATATGAAGACATATAAAAATCTAGTGCTTGTTTAGGTTGTAAAGATGTTTTAGCCTGTTGTGTGTGGAGATGCAGTTCATGGGAGAGGATATCTGCCCAACCGAAAACTTTTCCCATTGAAACAATTAAATTGAGTAGATAAACCCAAATTTCCTCAAAGTATTTTGCATTCTTCTTCCCATGTAACCTATAACACATATCCATGAGATACTAGTAAACCTTTCTCAAATCTTTGGTCGGGTAGACTATACTTAGTCTCAGGCAGAATTTTGCAGGCTCTTTCCACATGACTTGAGGATCTCCTTCATATTCAATTTTTCCCATGTCATATAAAATTGAGTATTCAAATATTCCTTGGGAGTTACCATCTTGTAATAAGAAGATGGTAGGTGGTGATCTCATTACCACTTTCACTATTGAGAACCATATTCTTGCTACCCATATGTAATAAGATCCACTCGATAGATTCTGCACAAGGCATCACTGAGAATCCACATGCCACTCTATGTATTATGGACCTTTTGATATTTATATATACTTCCCTGTCTTCTAAGTTTTCTGGGAATTCCTTCTGCATGAAAGCATATTTGATATCATTCCATGAGACTTTCAAAAATTTATTAGATGAAGCATTGTGTGTCTGATAGAATAGGAATAATTGACACAATATATTCCATTACCTCCATAGTACTAGCTTCTAAAGTTTCCTTTGAAGTAGCTTATTGAGTGGTAGGAGGCATTGTCTTGGAAGATGATGAGAGAGTGATGTATTCTATATTCATGGCACCTGTAAGTGGAAAATTACTCATGGAAAACAATAATTAGTTTCAAGAAATCCCCTAGCTATCACATGAAAACCATTCAAAAGATAGTGATTAGGGACAAAATTGGGCAAGTTGGAAGCACAATCCCATCAAAAAGTGAAACAGGGTGGTTTCACTAACCATTGGAAATGCGCACTGTGCCAAGGAAAAGAAGAGTTCACATGTCAGGATCACAATGGATAGGCAAGGCATGACTGGGTCTTAGAACTATGCCATGCACTCATATGGAGAGAGAGATACTTCTTGGGTGCATGGCATAATCATAGTGAGTAAGGAGGGACACATTACTGCTTAGAAGATTGCAGTATGATAGGGAGGCTTAGTGAGGGAACAAGGCATAGTTTTAGTGGACATAGGTGCCCAAATATGGCTTAAGAATGTGTCATGAACTTTGGAAATGAGCCTTTTCTAACAGGCACTATTTTGGTGGAAAAAGGGTCTTTATTTTATAGAAGTGTGCTTTGATTAAAGACAAGCTTAAATTGTTAAGTGAAGGCTAGAAACAAGTCTAGAACATTGTAACAATGAAAGAGAAGGGCTGAAAGTGTTTATAGATTGGGTTGCAATCATGGCTAGAAGGTGAAAGGTCATGGAATGTGAAGATTCAATATAAATTCCACTTGTGATAGTAAGATGACACTTGTAGGAGGAAGTATGGATGAAAACAACACTTCATATGCAAAAACAGATTGAAATGCCACTAAGGAAAACATAAGCGCAACTAAAATGAAAAAGGAAAAAAATGACACTTTGAAAAACTTATTGAGAATCCACACACTCGTGAGTAATATTGAAGAAGAACTCCTTGTGGTGAGAATATTCACTTGGGCTAGAGTGAAGAGGGATTGTGAAAATGCATAATGAACTGGGAAACTTATAAAATAATTCACATGAAAAGCAAGTTAATGTATCATCACCACTTTTAAATTGATGAGTGATTTAGTTACATCAAGTGGAGAAGGTCCCTATTTTCTAGTAATGCGCTCAACATGTAAAGAAGGAGGGGTGAATGTGTGAGAAATAATAGGGTGCACTTTTTGTTGACAAGGAGTGCACTGGAGTTGAGGACAAGGAGGACACAATCTCTGTTTACATGGAGTGCACTCTCTTTATGGGAAAGATGTGCACTCTACTAAGAGAAAGAAGTGTTCTCCACTGAGAGATAGAAGTATATTTAGGCTTAAGAGGGCATAATTTCCTCCGATAATTCTCGTATGGCCACTACATTTAGAAAGTGTGCTTTATCTAAGAGAAAATATTGCACTTTCTTGATTTTGTGTGGTATGCATGTCAAGTGAATAAACTTAACACCAAGTAAAATAAATCTAGTGCTTTTCCTATATTTATAAAGATGACACAAGCACTTCCAAAGATAAGAAGACGACACTTAGGAAACTTTGACCGAGGAGGAAAAACAACACTTAGTAATGATGAAAAGGATGGATGACACTTAGAAAAAATGAAAACATAACAATATGACATCAGATAGCTTGAAACGATAGCTCATGTAGGCTCCAAAATTGAATAAGAATTTTTTTTGGAGGGTCACTTTCACAAATGAAAACAAATATTTAGGCCCAAACAAAGAGGTAGACCAAAGGTAAGCCAAGGGTTGCCAGTTGTCAAAGTTTCCCTTACGAATATTTCCACATTATTATAGAGTTAAACATGATGGATTTCACACAAAATATTTATTCAACATAGACTTGTAAATGAAGTGAAAAAACAAATCTCAAATAGGAAGGAAGGAGCATAATGCAAAGAGATGAATGCAAGAAAAGTGTTGTAGTGAAATGCAAAAGTAACTTGAATGAAAAAATAAACTTAAATCCTAATCTACCTAAACTAGGAGGTCAAGATTGTTGGGCACCAAATTGGCCTATATTTTCCCTGCATTTCCACTCCTCTTTTCATCCTTTTTGCATTCATTCACATATATTTACTATGTAACATTATGAGGTAATTCCCCTTTTATTGTCTCTTGGGATATTTAATTAATGAAGTAGTGTCATGAAGGTTTCCACGTACACAAACCACTAAAACTTGTGATGACTGCAGATTATGGAGCACAGGTGTTGACCATGTATCATATCACAACAGTTCTGCGATTCATAGCAACTGATTGACCATGACGAAGAATAGCTGCTCAACCCGTTTTTGACCATTCCTGTTCTTTCTCTCTCGGTGCTAGTGCTGCGATACAACTAATGTATATCTTTGGGCATATAGTTGCCAGGTTTTGGGGAGAATTATTCTCCTTTGTATTGTATAAAATATGGGTCATTCCTGTATCAAGGGGACCCCTGTATGGTATTGTAACAACATTATTTAGATTAATAAGATATAAACCATTTTGCTGATCTATCACTTGCTGTGAGTAACACAGCCTTGATCAGAGAGCCGGGCCCACTCTTCTGATCAAGTGTTATGTGTTTCCTTGTGTTGTGTGTATTTTCTATTGATGTGTTTATTTCTTGTTGCTGTTACAAATCTCTTAGGTAACTATGAATACCTTTTTATGTTCTGCAGTTGAGTTTTACTTCTGTTTCAAAATTTTTTTGATTGCCAATCACGAACCCTTGGTTGAGGGCAGATCGTAACCTTTCCCCTGCATATACCTTATATGTTACCTTGAAAATAATACACACCCAGATTGATACATTAATGTAGGAAAAGGAGTTAATAATTTATTCATACTTGAACACCAACATTTTGTCGCCATTCCTGGGGAGGCTAACGAGGTGCAAGACACGATTTGTGTTAACCAAAGGGTCAATCTCTCGTCCTGGGGAGAGAATGAGCTTTCTCACTCTGCTCCAAGTCCTGGCCCAGGTATTTCATTTATTTTGAGCTTTTATTGTTTTTTTATTGTTTTAGTAGGACCGATCTCTTGCCCTGGGGAGGGAGGAGTCTTTTGACACCCTGCTCCAGGATCTGAGCTTAGATTTTTCCCTAGCATTTTTGTTTTGATTTCAAGAAACCTAATCTCTCGCCCTGAGGAGGGAAGGGTCCTCTCATGCCCTACTTCAGGTCTTGAAGTATTAATTTTTTTCTCGTGTGTGTGTTATTTCTTGATTAGGGTCGTGTTCCAGGGAGGGAGGAGTCTTTTGACGCCTTGCTCCAGGTCCTAAACCCTAGGTTCTTGTGTTCTTTTTTTTTTGCCTGTCGTCAATTACCCTATCTTCAATGTGATCTCTCGTCCTGGGGAGGGAATAGTCTTTTGACACCCTACTCCAGGCCTTGAGCATTTTGGTTTGATTTCTGTCGCCACACCAACTTGTATGATCAAAGAGCCAAATAAAAGGGGCAGAGGGAGAGCCCCAAAGAAGGGAAGACAGGATTTGGGAAGGAACACCTACATCCAGCAAATCATTGCAAAAGCTGAGTTGGAGGTGTCTTCCCGTGCATCCGTGAGGCCAGGTGCATGAACAAAATTGGAGGGACAATCTGTAGATTAACCAGTGCTGTTCACAGCACTCCCTGCCAGTTCAATACAATAGACCCTTCCAGCAGCTAGAGAGATAAGCAATAGTATGCTTTCTAAAAGAATCTCGTTGCTTGCAACAGAAGAAGAAGTTACAAGTAAAGCATCTGGGGGAACTGTCCATCCTAGTAGGGAAGAAGACATTGCAGAGAGGAGATCCAAAGGGTCCAGCCACGATGACAGGGAGGAAGAGAATGTAGAAACATTTCTATCACCAAAGGATAGAGGAAGCGCTATTAAGGCAACTCGAACCCCTATGATAAAAGCCCTTCTTGCGGAGCCATCTGAAATCCCTAGTGAGTATTGGAGGATATTCATGGCACCTAGAACCTCTACTATTGGCTTCCCAATTGGGATTTGGGGACTAGTACACCAACAAAGCCCATCCCTTTAACAACTTTACCCAGTTTCCATGGGCTTACTTTAGAAGACCCTAACATGTTTTTGTCTGAATTTGACATTGTGTGTCAAGGGTATGATTACATAATGGATGCTTAGAATTTGAAAATCTTCCCTGCTACGCTAAAAGGGAAAACCCTGTGGTGGTTTATGGGTCTTGGGGGAAGGTCTATCACCACATGGGAAGCAATGAGAACTACTTTCTTGGAGAAATACCAAGACTACCATAAATCACAAGATATTAAAGAAGAGCTTTTTAAATTTATACAGAAAGAGGACGAAAATATGGAAGACTGTGTGGAATGCTTTAAATACACATTGTAGAGGTCAGGTCACTCTGACCTGGATAAAGACATTTTGAAAATTATCCTTCTCTGGGCCTTCTGAGAAGACTCTTTGGAATTGTTGAATATAGTCGGAAAGGGGGATATATCAAAGGAGGAATTTGGTATCATCTGTGAGTTGTGTATTCAGTGCTCAAGAGGAGTTGTAAGAAATAAACAAGGGATTCAGTTAACAAAGGTATTTGGTGGAGGTGTTACAAAAGCAGAAATTGGGAACCTGCTGGACATCTTGAGGATTGATATCCTGAGTACCTTGTCTGAATAGATAGACACACTACAGGTAAAACAGAAACAACTAGAATTGGAAAGAACTATGGCTGTATTTTGCCCCACATGCAGAAAGAAACACCCACAAAAGGAATGTCCATTGAACTCTGTAGAGGAGTGTGCAATCTGTGAACTGAAGCATGTGACAAGTTCATGCCCATATTTTCCAGGGCTAAAAGCAGTTTTTCAAGAGATAGGAGAAGATATGGAGCAGATATACTTTATGGGACCTAAAAAGCTATGGAAACCTCAGCCGTCAATGGGAAATCAAGGTATGCTTCTAGATCCATCTCAATATTTTAGAAATTTCAATATGGGTCCCCAGACTATGCCTTATCGGCCCGTATGGCCCCAATACTAGTTTCCACCTTGGTAGTAGTGGGCTCCTCAAGCTAGTTCAAGCTCCTCATGGGCTCTGAACTGGCGGGAACCTTATGCTCTTGGTCAGTTTTCCCAGTCAATGCCACAACAACAACTTCAGTTGCCCTCTAATGTGCCCCCTGGTAATCAGCCTATTCGTCCTCAACTCCCTATCCAACCCAATCCGAATCCTAACAATAAAGGGGCTCAACAAGCTGACACCCTCAACCTGCCTTCATACAACATCTCCACCATGGAATTATATGAGATGAATTTACAATCTAGGTGGCCCATAGGTGCTTAGCCCTCACCATTTATCATTGAAAAAATTAGTAGTGAGGAGAAAGAACTAGAAATGGTCAGAGAGGAACTAAACTGAGTTAACAAAAATCATACACCTCCTCAACCGTTAGCTACTCAGAAACACCAAGTTGAACCACCCTATATAGAAAGGTTGGCTGTGAATAAACAAACCCATCAAACTAGGTTTGACTTGTTAGGGGAGCTGCATAATTTATTTGTCAAGATTCCGCTATTGAAAGCCATGAAGGACGTACCTATATCTACGAAGACTCTTAGGGAATATTGTGCTAAGAAGCCTAAAAAGAAATCAAGAGATCCACTCACCATTCATGTAATGGGGAAACTATCAGATTTCATGATGGGAAGGTCCATGCCTGTAAAGTATGGGGATCCCAGGAACACAATTTTGACCTTGCACATTAATGGGGTAGAAATTCCAAATGTATTGGTAGATTTGGGCACTGCCATAAATGTCATCATTGCTGAAACCATGCATGCATTAGGACTTTGTAACTTGAAACATACACCTATGGTGTTAGAACTGGCAGATCGATCTACAGTAAAACCAGTAGGGAAATTAGAAGATATCACAATTTTAGTGGATTCATGGCATTACCCTGTGGACTTCCTAATACTACAAACACAATCTCTAGCTGGAGGCCATCCCTTGATTCTGGGAAGACCGTGGTTGGCAAGCGCAGATGCCTATATTAGATGTCGGTCTAGGTATATGATCATCTCAAATGGGAAAAACACTAAGAATCTAGTGTTATATCCTCCCGCAGAGCCTAACCCATCAACAAAACCAGTAGGCCACAAGAAATTTGTACACAAGAAAGAGTCTGAATCAAAAAAGGAGAAGTTAAGACCAGTTCTCACTATTGGGCAGGCCCTCTAGTTGAAAGCTGAAACAGAAGATGACACAATTGCTACCTTTATCAGTGATCCTTGTTCTGTTTCAGATTTGAATCAACAAATCCTATAGTCCATCTTGGGTTGTGAGACTCAGGAAAGTATTGGAGCACCAGATGGATTCGAGGAGCTACCTACAGCTACACCCCATGACAATGTTTCCATGGAAATAGAACTGGGAAAAACCCTGAATATCAATCCAAAGCTGTCAGATTCTCAGAAAAAAACAACTCCTGCTTGTTCTTCAGAAACACAAAGAAGCCTTTGCCTGGGACTACTTAGATATGAAGGGAATTCCTACTAATCTATGTAGTCATCACATATACATTAGGGAGGATTGTCATCTTGTAAGGCAACCCAGAGAAGGATGAACCCTACCTTGAAAAACATTTTTAAGGAAGAACTCCAAAAGCTGCTGGATGTGGGATTTATCTACCCCATTTCAGATAGCCAATGGGTTTCCCCATTGGTAATGGTCGCTAAGAAAAATGGTAAATGGCGAATATGCGTGGACTATAGAGAATTAAACAAGGCAACTCAAAAAGACCATCTTCCATCACCATTCATAGACCAAGTCTTGGATACATTAGCGGGGAAGAAGTTTTTTTCCTTCCTGGATGGATTTAGTGGGTACAACCAGATCTAGATAGCTCTGGAAGATTAGGATAAGACCAAATTTACATGCCCCCGGGGAACATTTGCATACAGAATCCTCCCATTTGGTCTCTCTAATGCACCTACAATGTTTCAGAGGGTAATTTTGAGGATTTTCTATGATTTGATGGATGTTAGTGTTGAAATCTACATGGATGATTTCATAGCATATGGAGATTCATTCGAAGAAGCATTGGGGAATCTAGAAAAAGTTCTTGAAAGGTGCAAGCAGGCGCATGTCTCCTTAAGTACGGAAAAATGCCATATGATGATGAATGAAGGAATAGTTCTGGGACACTTGCTTTCGGCTACAGGAATATGAATGGATCAAGCCAAGATAAAGGTAATACAACATTTTCCAATACCCAGAACACCCACTTAGGTACGTAGCTCTATTGGTTGTGCTGGTTATTATAGGTGCTTTATAGAAAATTTTGCTAAAATAACACATCCACTTTTTCAATTACTGACAAAAGACGCAGACTTTGTGTGGACAGATGACTGTGATGCAGCCTTTGTGAAGATCAAGAAATTGGTCTATAGTGCTCCAATCCATAGAGGACCAGACTGGGCATTATCATTCCATATTCCTGTTGATGCTTCCCAAACAACATTTGGGGCAGTTTTGGGGCAATAGGTGGACAAGGTACCATATGTAGTTTACTATCTTAGCAAGAACTTGGCCTTTGTCGAGTTAAACTACACGGTGACTGAAAAACAATTCCTCGCTATCATCTACGCCATCAACAAGTTCTGGCACTATATCACTAGTTACCCCACATTTGTACACATGGATCATGTAGCCATCAGGTATCTGATGAATAAATATGTTACTCCTAGTCGTATTACAAGATGGCTTCTGCTACTTCAAGAATTTGATATTACCATAGTAGATAAACCAGGAAAGGACAACGTGGTTGCATATTTTCTGTCTAGATTAGAAAACGATATTGAAGGTACACCTATCAAAGATAGCTTTCCAGATGATTATCTTTTTGCAATTTCCGCTAACACTCCGTGGTATGCAGATATTGCTAACTATCTTGCTATAGGAAAGGTACTTCGTCATTTGTCTTACAAGGACCAACGTAAAATTATTCATCATAGTACTTGATATTCATGGATGGCAAGATACCTCTTTCATAGGGGGGTGGATCAACAGATTCGATGTTGTGTATCAGAGGATGATATCTATGAGATATTGAAGGCCACCCATAGTGGGCCTTGTGAGACAAGGACCAACGTAAAATTATTCATCATAGTACTTGATATTCATGGATGGCAAGATACCTCTTTCATAGGGGGGTGGATCAACAGATTCGATGTTG
>Ga0068628_1000515_pt1 | contig 13960 bp, 17 predicted proteins | sample InSIn2gowninarea_FD_77431 | JGI IMG/M metagenome (GOLD analysis project Ga0068628, IMG submission 77431) | Clean room microbial communities from NASA Spacecraft Assembly Facility at Jet Propulsion Laboratory, Pasadena, California, USA -... ... | reverse complement strand
TTGGCCGGGTATGATTTATGGAATAATTATGCTATTCGTGTTGATATTACAGAGCGCTTGGCCAATTATGTTCAACATGCATTAAATTGGCGTACAGGCATTGAACCAAAAGCTGAGGGTGCATACAACGGATGTTATTTTTTTATAACGCCACATATACTTTCTATTTTGGGAGTAGGTTATGATGTTGCAGCTAAAATCTTTAGAGCCTTAGGTTATGTAAGTAATAATACATTATATGATGCCGAGTTGGCCAAAGATGCTGTGCAAATAAAACCATTAAACGATGATGATCCCGTAACAATGGATCTTTGGACTTTTGTTAACAATAAAGCTAAACTATTAAAGCAGCATAAAATAAGAGATAAAACAAAAGTTAAGGTGAAAGCAAAACCTGTTACCATAAATTATGATTCTCCGTTTTCTGTTTTATTAAAATTAAAAAAAGAGCTTTAAAGTGACATATGTTGTAATAGATAATTGCATAAGATGTAAGTTTACAGATTGTGTTGAGGTTTGCCCGGTAGACTGCTTTTATGAGGGCGAGAATATGCTCGTTATAAACCCCGAAGAGTGCATTGATTGTGGCGTGTGTGAACCAGAATGCCCGGCAGAGGCCATCAAATCTGACACAGAGCCTGGTTTAGAAAAATGGCTGGAGCTTAATGCAAAATATGCTAATATATGGCCTAATATTACTGTAAAAAAAGATCCTTTGGTTGATGCAAAGGAAATGGACGGCGTACCTAATAAATTTGAAATGTATTTTTCCCCAGAATCTGGAAAAAAAGAATAAGCTTTGTTGTTAAAATAGAGTGGCTTAGCTTGCTTAAAACTGGGTTTTATTATATAGTTAATAAAAAATAAATTTTAGGTTTGGCTGTTATGGCTAACTAATGTTATTAACCCCTTTTAAGTTTAAAGTTAAGGAATACTGGCACATGGCTAATCCGAAGAAAAAGGAAGCTATAAATATATTTAACACATTAGAATATATAATTTACCCCCCCCATGGTGTAGGACAAATTCAACTTATTGAAGAGCAGGAAATATCAGGCTATACTCTTGAATTATACATAATATATTTCGAGCGTGATAAAATGTATGTAAAGGTTCCAGTTTCGCGAGCCAAGATTTTAGGTTTGCGCAAATTGTCAACCGAAGCAGATATAAAAAAAGCACTGGATACTGTGTATAGTAAAGTAAAAATAAAGCGTGTGGTTTGGTCGCGGCGTGCTCAGGAATATGAGCTAAAGCTGAATTCTGGTAACTTACAGTCAATAGCCGAAGTTGTACGAGATTTATATAAGGTTGATAGCCAGCTTACACAATCTTATTCAGAGCGGCAATTATATGAAGTTGCTATTGACCGCTTGGCTCGTGAAATAAGTTTAGTACAAAATATAGAATTATCTGTTTTGGTAAAAGCGATAGAAACTCGCTTAGAAAAAATTAATAGGAAGGAAGAAAAACCTTCAAGTAGTGATATATTAAGAGTTGTTGAAGTAGCTTAATATAAGTAAAAAATTTATAGTAAAAAAGGCCCCTATTTAATCAGGGGCCTTTTTTTACCTATCATAAAAATTGCATTAATAAAAAATAAAGCTTGAAGTTGTATAAAAAGGATTGTAAATTGTATGCAACAAAGCGTTGAGTAAGGCGTTCTAGAGTAATAAGTCGCGTAACAGTAATAAATATTGTTTCTAGAATGTTAAGGATTGCAAATGCAACACACTACTCATAGCACGGAGTGCGCAAGCGCACAAAACTCTCAATTTTATAAATCTTCTGGTTCTGATTCCATTAGTTACAATCTCATGAAGGCTTCGATAAACGCGCGTTATTTAGATAAAGAAGAAGAATTGGCATTAGTTATAAGATGGCGCGAAAGTCAAGATGATGATGCTTTGCATGAGATAATTAAGTCTCATATGCGTTTAGTTATTTCAGTCTCAAACAAATTTAAACGCTATAATTTGCCTTTGGGGGATTTAGTGCAAGAAGGTTGTATTGGTCTTTTAGAAGCAGCTACACGATTCGCTCTTGATAGGGGGGTGCGCTTTTCTACTTATGCCACTTGGTGGATAAGAGCTTCGATGCAAGATTATGTTTTGCGCAACTGGTCTATTGTTCGAGGCGGCACTAGCTCAGCACAGAAATCTTTATTTTTCAATTTGCGTAGATTACGCGCTAAGCTAACTAGTGAAAATCAAGAGCTAAGTAAGGAAGAGCTGTATAAGCAAATATCTAAGCAAGTTGGCGTTTCTGTAAATGACGTTGAGGTTTTAGATTTTCGTTTTTCTGCTATAGATAATTCTTTAAGCGCTTCTGTGAGCCAAGATGAAGATAATACTATGCAAAAAATTGATATGGTGGTAGATCAAGCCCCGCTACAAGATGAAGTGGTAGAAGAAAATATTGATAGTTACCGCCGCAAAGAATGGCTCGCAAAAGCATTACATGTTTTAAATGATCGTGAATTAACCATAATTCGGACAAGGCGCCTAGGAGATGAAAATGTTACTTTAGAATCTTTAGGAACAACGTTAGGCATATCAAAAGAAAGAGTTAGGCAAATAGAAGCTCGAGCTTTACAAAAATTGCGTAATGCACTATTAACCTATAAGGAATACAGTGCATACACACTATAGAAAAATAAAACTTCTGTATTATATGTATAAATTGATAAGAGTGTGACAATGGCTTTATTTACTATATTATTGGGCGGCGATCTTTACGTAACACAAAGGTTGAAACAACAAATTGCTGCTAGCTATGTTATAGCAGCAGATAGTGGCATACGTCATGCTGTAAGCCTTAATATTAAACCAGATTTATGGGTTGGTGATTTCGATTCCTGCACAATAAGTGATAAGAATGATTATAGCGATTTATCTATTATAGAATATAATATAGATAAAGATAAATCTGATGGCGAATTAGCGATTGATATAGCTTTGCAGAAAGGTGCTACTAAGATTATACTTTGCGGCGCTTTTGGCGGATCAAGATTTGATCATAGTTTAGCTCATATCGCCATTGCTATTAAGCTTGCTAGCAAAAATATAGAAGTTATTTTAACTACAGGCACTGATGAAGCAATCCCTTTAGTTGAAAGGGTTTCTATTAAACCTGATTGGCCTCAAAACACCTGTTTTAGCGTAATAGCTTTTTCGGACCTTATGGGCTTGGTTGTAAAAGGGGCAAAATGGCAGTTAGCAGGAGATACAATTATTTCTTCTGGCTCAACACACACCTTATCAAATATAGTGGATGGGCAGTTGCAAATAGAGCTTAGCTCTGGAAGAGCTATAGTACTAGCAAAAATATAATATATATTGTTGCTATTTTTAAAAAGTTATTGCGTTATAAAGAAAGGATAAATTATGAAAAAAATAATGGCTATAAGTATAATAGCAGCTATGTGTGCAGGCACAGCTGCATGTACACAAACTGAACAAAGAACAGCAGGGTATGGGGTTAGCGGAGCTGCTCTAGGAGCTTTAGCGGGTGGTGCTATTAGTGGTACGGGTCGTGGAGCTATGGCAGGAGCTGCGATAGGTGCTACCGGTGCTACATTAATGAGCACCTCTGCAAATAATAGATCAGAAAGAGTTTATGTTGTGCAACCTGAGAATCGTCATAGGCATTATGTAGAGCATCGTGTTGTAAGACATAAATATTGTGACTATAAAGATAAATATGGGGAATGGTATAAAGCCCCTTGTTAGTATAAAAAAGCGGCTATATGCCGCTTTTTTTACATTCCTAAAGCTTCCTTATATAGTGAAATCATAGCTTCTGCCTCTTGCCTTTTGTGGTCTTCTTGTTTGCGTAGCTTTATAATTTCTTTTACAGCTTTTTGATCAAAACCGTCTCCTTTTAAAGTGGTATATAGGTCTTTAATATCTTCAGCTATTGCTTTTTTTTCTTCTTCTAGGCGTTCAATACGCTCAATGTATGAACGTAGTTGATTTACGGCTATTCCTTGTGTTAGATTTGAACTGTCGCTCATATTGGTCTCATAAATAATTAAATAAATCTATGGCGCAATTTAAAATAAAATCATAAATATATAATTAAGAATTTTATTAGGAGACAATAAATGCTGAAACTTTACAAAATTGCCGCTTGGTTTTTTACTACTATTATATATATATTGGCGTTTTATATGAGAGCCGGTAATGCAGAGCTTCGTATTTGTAATGATACCCAAGAGCGCGTAGGTATAGCTTTGGGATATCAAAATAAAAATGCTTGGCTTACCAATGGGTGGTGGCAAATCGCCCCTATGAGCTGTAGTTCGCTTATAAAAGAAAAATTACAATCTCGTTATTACTATATCCATGCTGAGGATGAAAAAAATGAAGCTCGTTGGGAAGGCCCAATATTTTTATGTGTAAAAGACAGTAAGTTTAATATAACGGGCATACGTAATTGTTATATTAGAGGATATCAAAAAGCTGGATTTACTGAAATAGACACCAAAAATAATACAAGCTGGACCATACATTTAACAGAAAAAAATAAAAGCTAGTAACTTTCAAGATGCCTCAAGTCTAGCTGTGATTGTTTTAATAGTATTAGCAGAATTAATTATAGATTTTACTAGTTGTGCATTTTCTTGTTTTATGTCACGCAACTCTTTTTTTAAATTATCCACCTCGCTTAAATTAAGCATAGCTGCCATAATAGCCAATTGTTGGTGATGTAAATCACCAAAATCCAGCTTAAGCTGGTGAATAAATCCATCTAGTTTTTCTGCTAGTTCGCTCACATAAGTTTTTTCTTCTTCATCACAGCTTATATGGTATGTTTTCTTATCAATTATTACTGTAACTCGGGCCATAAGTTAACTTTCTTGTAAAATTTCTTTCAAACTATCTATAGATGCGCTAAGTACATTTGAGGTCTCAATATTAGCTAGAATTAGCTCTTTATTAGATTCTTGTAACCGCTTTAATTGTTCTTCTAGCTGTAAATTTTTGCTTTTTAAATTAGCAATTAAAATATCTTTATTCTGTTGCTTGAAAGCGATGTTATTTAAAGATGCTATACAATTATTTAAATAAGTACTAGCATAAAGTAATGTTATTTTTGTATTTTTATGGTTATTACAATTTTTGGCTAACTCCATCGCTTTACTCAACAACCTTTTTTATAGTATTTACTCTATACTAAGCTATCAATATATATTATAATATTCTTTCATTAAAGTTAAGCTTAAATTAAGAGTTATTGTATGGAAAACACTGATTTGCAAAGACAAATGGCAAATGCTATTCGTTTTTTGGCTATAGATGCTATTGAAAATGCCAATTCGGGACATCCTGGATTGCCTATGGGGGCAGCAGATATTGTTACAGTACTCTTTAGCAAATTTTTAAAATTTGACCCGCAAAAACCAAATTGGCCCAATAGAGATAGATTTATTCTATCAGCAGGGCATGGCTCTATGCTACTTTATGCTTTGCTTTATCTCACAGGCTATGAAGATATTACGATAGATGATATTAAACAGTTTCGTCAATTAGGAGCCAAAACTGCTGGGCATCCTGAATATAAAAATCTGGCGGCTATTGAAACCACTACAGGACCCTTAGGTCAAGGATTGGCAAATGCCATGGGTATGGCCCTTGCCGAACGCATGATGAATGCACGTTTTGGCGAATTAATAAGTCATTATACATATGTACTAGTAGGCGATGGTTGTTTGATGGAGGGTATTTCACAAGAGACTATTTCCTTGGCTGGCGCTCTTAAATTAAATAAATTGATAGTGCTATGGGATGATAATAACATCTCGATAGATGGAGAGATAAATATTTCTGATATTACTGACCAAGCGAAACGTTTTGAAGCTTGTGGTTGGGAGGTTTTAAAAGCTGATGGGCATAAGCAAAATGAAATAGCTATAGCTATTGAAGCAGCAAGAAAATCAGATAAACCTACCTTAATAGCATGTAAAACAACAATAGGTTTTGGTTCGCCTAACAAGGCAGGTACAAATAAAGTTCATGGTTCGCCTTTAGGATTAGAGGAGGTGGCGCGCACAAGGCAAGCTTTAAACTGGGCAGGAGAACCATTTTTTATACCAGAAGAAATTTTAGATAATTGGCGGTTGGTAGGCTTGACTCACGCAAAGCAACAGCAAGATTGGCAAAAACAGCTAGAGGCGTTAGATTCAGAATCTAAGGCTGAACTGAAGAGAATTTTAAGAGGTGATTTGCCAAGCGAATTAGATGAGGCTATTCTCGCTTTTAAGCAAGAATTAGCTAAAGATGGCCCCAAATTAGCTACGCGGCAAGCATCGCAAAATGCTTTAGAGATAATAAATGCATTAGTGCCAGAAATGATAGGCGGCTCAGCTGACTTAACTAGCTCTAACAATACAAAAACTAGCCAAACAGATTCAATTACTGCCCAAAATTATGCAGGCAGGTACATCCATTATGGTATTCGAGAGCATGCAATGGCCGCTATTATGAACGGTATCAGTCTTTATGGTACGTTTATTCCCTATGGCGGCACATTTTTATGTTTTTCGGATTATGCTCGTCCGGCTATGCGTATGTCTTCAATTATGGGAATACGCGTTATATATGTTATGACTCACGATTCTATAGGCTTAGGTGAAGATGGCCCCACGCATCAGCCAGTTGAACATTTAGCTAGCTTACGTGCGATACCAAACCACTATGTTTTTCGTCCAGCTGACGCAATAGAGGTTTTAGAATGCTGGCAATTGGCTTTAAATGCAAAAACAACCCCTTCAACATTAGCTTTGTCTCGGCAGGTTTTGCCTACTGTACGTAAAGACTTTGTAGAAGAAAATTTATGTTCTAAAGGGGCGTATGAAGTTCTATCTATTCATGAAGAGCCAATGGTTACTATTTTTGCAACTGGTTCTGAAGTTGAAATAGCTGTGCAAGCTGCAGAAAAGCTAAATGAAGAGCATATATATACTAATGTGATTTCGGTGCCTTGTTTTGAATTATTTAAACAACAAGATAATTTTTATAAAGAGGCGATAATTGGTAATTCACCTATTAAAGTTGCGGTAGAAGCTGCTATAGAAATGGGTTGGAATAAATTTATAGGTAATGATGGTATTTTTATAGGTATGAAAGATTTTGGAGCTAGTGGCTCTATAAAACAATTATATGAATATTTTGGTATTACACTTGAAAATATTGTGTGCTGCGTTAAAAAAAGATTGGAGATAATAGGGGAAACAGATGAAGGTTAGATTAGCTATAAATGGCTTAGGTAGAATAGGTCGTACTGTATTACGTGCAGTATTTGAGAGCCAAAGAGATGATGTGGAAATAGTCGCGATAAATAGTCGCGGTAATAATGACATGAGTGCTCATTTACTCCGTTACGATACTATTCACGGTCGTTTTGCTTATGAAGTTCAAGTAGAAGAAGATTGCTTTATTATCAATGGTCATCGGATAAAAGCTACATCTGTGCAAGACCCTAGTTCTATAGACTGGCAAGACTTAAATATTGATGTTGTATTAGAATGTACAGGTATTTTTACGGCGCGAGAAAAAGCCCAGCAATATCTTAAAACAGGCGCTAAAAAAGTGCTTGTATCTGCACCTTCTGCAAATGCCGATATTACTGTGGTATACGGCGTTAATCATCATTTATTACGCCAAAATCACATTATTGTTTCTAACGCATCTTGTACAACAAATTGTTTGGCGCCTGTAGCAAAAATATTGGATGAAGTTATAGGCATAAAAAATGGCTTTATGACAACTATACATTCATATACAGGCGATCAACCTACTCTTGATAGATCTCACAAAGATTTTTATAGAGCGCGCGCTGCTGCTTGTTCTATTATACCAACTACCACGGGCGCTGCAAAAGCTGTTGGCCTAGTGCTGCCGGAGTTGGAAGGTAAGCTTGATGGGGTATCTGTTCGTGTGCCCACCCCTAATGTTTCTATGGTAGATTTAGTTTTTAATGCTAAACGTGAAACATCTAAAGAAGAAATTAACCAAGCTATTAAAGAGGCTGCTTTAGGAAAACTTAAAAATATATTATCATATACTGATGAAAAATTAGTAAGCTCAGATTTTATTCATGACCCACACTCATCTATTTTTCATTTTGACCAAACCAAGGTACTAGATCAAACTCTGTGCCGAGTAGCTTCGTGGTATGACAATGAATGGGGCTTTTCTAATCGTATGTTAGATACAGCCGTTGCTATGGCACATGCAAATGAATAATATGAAAACATTAAAAGATATAGGCGATAAGTCAAGCACTGTGCTGCTTCGAGTTGACCTTAATGTACCTATGGAGGGAGATGTAGTTGGTGATGATACTAGGATAAAAAGCATTATACCAACAATAGAAAAATTGCAAACGTTACCGCGAAAAATAATTCTTTGTTCGCATTTCGGTAGGCCCAAAAATGGAAATGAAGAAAAATATTCTCTAAAACAAATAATTTATAAATTAGAAGAAATTCTGCAGCAAAAGGTGATATTTATAGAAACTTTAGAAGATTTAGGTGAAAAAGACGGGCTATATTTATTTGAGAATACGCGTTTTAATGCTGGAGAGGAAGAAAATAGCGACATCTTTGCTCAATATCTTGCAAAACATGCCGATATTTATGTGAATGATGCTTTCTCAGCCTCGCATAGAGCCCATGCCTCTACAGTAGCAGTTACAAAATACCTTCCTTCTTATGCTGGTCTTGCTTTAGAAAAAGAACTTAAGGCTTTACAGACTTCTTTAGAAAAGCCGAAAAGACCGTTAACAGCTATAGTTGGTGGTGCTAAAATTTCAACTAAGATAGATTTATTATATAATTTAATAAAAAAAACAGATTATTTAATAATAGGAGGCGGTATGGCAAATAGTTTTTTAGCCGCTAATTCTATTGATGTTGGGGCTTCTTTATTCGCACATAATATTTTGGCAAAAGCGGTTGATATTTTACAAAAAGCCAAAGAAAATAATTGCGCTGTTATTTTGCCGATAGATGTAGTTGTTAGTAAAAAGTTTTCTGATAGTGCAGAAACATCGATTCGTTTGGTAGGTGAAAATAAGCCTGATGAGATGATATTAGATGTAGGCCCGCAAACTATAAAACTTTACAATAAAATTATAGCTAAAAGTAAAACAGTAATATGGAATGGTCCTATGGGAGCATTTGAGTTAAAACCATTTTCTAAAGGTACTATTGAGGTAGCAAAATTTATAGCGCAACAAACTGAGTTGAGAAACATTGTTTCTGTAGCGGGTGGAGGTGATACCGTTTATGCCCTAAAGCTAGCGAATGTATATAATAAGTTGAACTATGTTTCTACAGCGGGCGGCGCTTTTTTAGAGTGGATGGAGGGAAAAACTTTGCCAGCCATAGAAGCTTTACAAACCAATATAATTAATAATTAAATTAATGGAGATGATATGTTAAATAAATTAGAAGATATAGCAAGCTACCTAACTAGTAACGGGAAAGGTATTTTAGCTGCCGATGAAAGTAATACTACTATAGGTAAAAGATTTGCTGATATTGGTGTAGAATCAAGTTTTGAAATACGACGCGATTATCGTGAAATGTTATTTAGTAGTATTGATGCCATGAAAAATTATATATCTGGTGTGATTTTATATGACGAGACAATAAGGCAAGACGCAGCAAAAGGTGGAAAATTAATTGACCTTATCACAGATGCTAACTCTATAATTGGCATTAAAGTAGATACGGGCGCCAAACCATTGGCTTTTTTTGCTGGCGAAACCATAACTGAAGGTTTGGATGGTTTGCGTGAGCGGCTAAAAGAATATCATGCAATGGGTGCCAGATTTGCAAAGTGGCGGGCTGTGATCGCTTTAGATAAACAATTATTGCCTAGCTATACAGCCGTAAAACAAAATGCTCAGGCACTAGCTAGATATGCTGCTTTATGTCAAGAAAATGGTATTGTGCCGATAGTTGAGCCAGAAATTTTAATGGATAATGGCGCAGGCGATCATGATATTGAACGCTGTTATGAGGTAACAAAACTAACGTTAAGAACTGTATTCGATGAGTTAGCTCTAGCAAAGATACAGCTAAATGCTATGGTTCTTAAACCAAATATGGTTATAGCAGGCAAGCATTATAAGAAATCATCTGCAAAAGAAATTGCCCAAAAAACTATAGATTGTTTTAAGGAAGTTGTACCAGCAGAGGTTAGCGGTATAGCATTTTTATCTGGCGGGCAAGATGATGTAGAAGCTGTAGCCAACCTTAATGCTATGAATAAATTCAACGATTTACCATGGAATTTAAGTTTTTCTTATGGACGCGCACTTCAATCTGCTGCCTTGAAAGCTTGGGGTGGTAAAGCAGAAAATGTAGAAAAAGCACAAAAAATATTTAGCCATCGTGCTAAAATGTGCTTTTTAGCAGCAAAAGGCGAATGGACAGAAACTTTAGAAAATTAAAAAAGTTTTTTGATTTTATTATAAATGTTCTGTATATGAAGAGGGTAACAATTTACTGTCATCGATTTCTTCATTTGGGTCTTTTTTGCTTAATTTTGCAACTTCTTTATTAAAGTCAGTTTGAGTGCATAGGCCTAGAACTACCGGATCAATAGCAATTAGATTGGCAGAGTTCCAATGTGAGCGCTCTCTAATTTGTTCTATAGTAGATTTGGTTGTGCCAACTAAACGAACAATTTGTGTATCTTTAAGACCGGGGTAATTTCTTATAAGCCATAAAATAGCATTGGGTCTATCATGGCGTTTTGATAATGGAGTATATCTTTTACGTTTTACCTGTGTTTTGCTCTCACTATTGGAATCCTGTGCTATTAGTTTAATTTTATAATTGGAATCTTGCTCTGCTTTTGTAATTTCTTCACGGGATATTTGTCCATTAATAACAGGGTCTATACCTAAAATATTTTGGGTGGTTTCGCCATCAGCAATAGCTTTAACCTCTAAAAGATGAATTTGGCAAAGTTCGGCTATTTGTTCAAAAGTTAGCGATGTGTTATCTACCAGCCAAACAGCTGTGGCCCTAGGCATAAGCAAATGTGTTGCCATATTATTATCCCCCATTTAGTATCATAGTAATTGTAATATAATACATTTACAATATAATATGTTTTTTAAATTATGCCAATAATTTAATTATTTTGTAAATTCAAAGCAATTTTACCTTTATGTTTGTTTGATTCCATATATCTATGCGCTTCTTGAACTTCTGTTATAGGAAATATTTTATCTATTATAGGTGTAATAGTTTTATTGCCTAAAAGTGGCCAAACCTTTTCAAAAAGCTGTTTTGCTATAGCGCTTTTAAATGCAATTGGTTGTGACCTGAGTGTCGATCCCGTATGAACTATCATTTTGCGCATTATATAATTTAAATTTATTTGAACCAGATTACCTTTTAAAAATGCTATTTGCGCTATGCGTCCTTTGGGTGCTGCTACTTTATAATTACGATTAACATAATCACCGCCTATAATATCTAAGATGATATCAGCTCCCCTATTTTGCGTAAAATTTAGAGTTTCTTCTACAAAATCTTTATTTGTATAATTTATAGTAAAATCTGCGCCTATTTTTTTTGCAAAATCGCATTTCTCTTTGCTGCCAGCTGTAATAATTGCTATTCCTCCAAACGCCTTAACTAATTGAATAGCGCAGACACCGATTCCAGAGGTTCCGCCATGAATAAGAACCGTTTCTCCTGATTTAAATTCACACTGATCAAAAAGATTGCTCCAAACTGTAAAAAAAGTTTCAGGGATACAAGCTGCTTCAATAAAGCTTAATCCTTGTGGCATAGGTAAAGCCAAATCTTGGTGGCAAGATGCAAATTCTGCATAACCGCCGCCCGCTAATAAAGCACATACTTTTGCACCTAATTTATGCTTTTGTACATTGCTCCCTACAGCGGCTACAACTCCAGCTACCTCCAGCCCCGGTAATTCAGAAGCGCCAGCTGGAGCCGGATAAAATCCTTGCCTTTGTACAATATCGGGGCGATTGATTCCAGCTGCCTTTACATCTATTAAAATTTCATCTGGTTGAATTTGTGGCATGTCTGCGTTAATTAATTGTAAAACCTCTGCTGTGCCGGGTTGTGTAATTTTTATAGCCCTCATTTTATCCTCTTTTCTCTTTTTATCTATATAGATTGACAAAATATTTATTTTTATAGTAATATAATAGCATATTTAAATATGGATATTTGCGATGAAAATTAAAAATTCTTTAAAAGCATTAAAAGCACGTCACCGTGGTAATCGTTTAATTCGTCGTAAAGGACGTGTTTATATCATAAATAAGACAGCGCCACGTTTTAAAGCACGTCAAGGATAATTTATTTTTTTGTAGAAATTTCCTGTAAACTGCGTTATATATGTAATCGGCGTTCTGCACTTTCGGATAGAATTTTGAATCCTGTGGGCCTTAACGATTCATATGGGAGCTGTCGCTGGTTTAGCTCGTGGGCTTTACTATATGGCCCCCACCTAGTAACTAGGTTCCGGTGGATCTGTATTTCGTCCATTGTTGCGGGCGCTTTTTTTATTTTTATTATAGTTTATTTTTATGCGATTTTTATTTTTAGGAGATGTGGTTGGTAATGCTGGTCGCGATATTATATGCGATTTTTTACCGGATTTAATACACACATATAAACTAGATTTTGTTGTTATTAATGGCGAGAATGCGGCAAATGGTTTCGGCATTACCGAAAAAATATTTTCTTCTCTAATAGCTGTTGGTGCTGATGTTGTAACAACCGGCAATCATGTTTTTGATCAAAAAGAAGCGCTCGCTTTCGCGCCTAGGCAAGAGCAATTTTTGCGTCCTATAAATTATCCTATAGGCACACCTGGACGCGGTGCTAATATCTATGAAGCCAAAAACGGGGCCAGGGTTCTAGTTGCTAATATTATGGGTAGAGTTTTTATGCAGCCTTCTCTTGATGACCCTTTTAGTGCTGCAGAAAATTTATTGAATAATTGTACTTTAAAAGATCATGTTGACGCTATTATTTTTGATTTCCACGCAGAGGCAACAAGCGAAAAACAATGCTTTGCTCATTATATAGATGGTAGGGTAAGCGTAGTTGTAGGTACTCATACGCATGTGCCTACGGCAGATGCACAAATTTTGCAAAATGGTACTGCCTATATAACTGATGCAGGAATGTGTGGTGATTATGATTCTTCCCTCGGTATGGATAAAGAAGAACCTATAAATAGGTTTGTAGATAAAATTGTGCGTAAGCGCTATGAAGTAGCCAAAGGACCGGCAACCTTAAGTGGTTTATGTGTTGAAATATGTGATAATACGGGTTTGGCAAAAAAAGTCTCTCCTATTATAATAGGTGCAAGCTTACAAGAGGTAAGACCAAATTTTTGGTAGCGGCTATTTACTTATAAAAATAATTTTAATAAAACTAACATGGAAATAAATATAAAGTTAGGATTGTATTATGGCAGGGCATTCACAGTTTAAAAATATCATGCATCGCAAAGGCAGACAAGATGCCTTACGGTCAAAAATATTTTCAAAACTAGCTAGAGAAATAACGGTGGCCGCTAAATTGGGTGCGTCTGACCCTAACATGAATTCACGTTTACGACTTGCTATTCAAAATGCTAAAGCGCAATCTATGCCCAAAGATAATATTGAAAGAGCCATTAAAAAAGCTAGTGGTTCGGATGGCGAAAATTATGATGAGGTGCGCTATGAAGGTTATGGTCCGGGCGGTATTGCTGTTATTGTAGAGGCCCTTACTGATAATAGAAACAGAACGGCAGCAAATGTGCGTGCTGCTTTTACGAAATCTGGCGGCGCTATGGGTGAGACTGGCTCAGTTAGCTTTATGTTTAGTAAAGTGGGTGAAATCATTTACCCAGCCTCTATAGCAGATAATGACAAAATGTTAGAAATGGCCATTTTATCTGGTGCA
>Ga0068628_1000514_pt1 | contig 13960 bp, 12 predicted proteins | sample InSIn2gowninarea_FD_77431 | JGI IMG/M metagenome (GOLD analysis project Ga0068628, IMG submission 77431) | Clean room microbial communities from NASA Spacecraft Assembly Facility at Jet Propulsion Laboratory, Pasadena, California, USA -... ... | reverse complement strand
GTTCCAAAGAAACGGCATTGATGATACCTGCTTAGAAAAACTATTTTGTAAGTCGATACTTTCTCACATTTAACTTGCTTTAGACTATCAGGAAATTCTGCTTGCTCTAGTTCCTGCACCGCTACATCAATTAATTTACTGACCGACATTTCCTGCAACGCTGGCAACGGTAAAGCAAGATACAAAATATATCCCAAAGATCCATCAGGTTGAGCAATTAAAATTATCCTGGGGTTTTCCCCACCAGTATAATCTTTGGGGGGTTGATCGTTCGCGATCGTTACTACAGACGAATTCCTAAAAAACTTCTTCTGAAGTTCGCTCATAAGTTGGTCTGGAACCTCTGTCAGTCCCAAACATCTCATAGAGGTAAACCCCGAATATTCTGGCTGGGCAAACATTTCGTAGGGACAATCACGGTAGAGCGTCTTCCGAACTTGGGAGTTGATCCCATCTGCTCCAACTACTAACTTGGCATAGAACGACTGTTTGCCTGATTGTTGAGACGTTAGCTCAGAATTTGGGGAAAGTCGATCCTGTTGTGGACTATCTATCCATTGGGCATAAGGGTTAACTTCTGTCTCTAAATCAGACATACAATCTACGCGAACGCATCCAGCATCTAAATCATCGACCACATCTACACAACGATGGTTGGTTCTGACTTGCTCCGAGGGAAGTAGATTTCGTAGAGTGGTCTGCAAGTTATACCAACGAATAGATACTCGACCCTCGCCATACTCTTGTAACCAATCATCGTATTCCAAGGAGAACGATTTTATTGGTTGTCCCTGCAAATTTGCCTGCGTCCATTGGCGTGAAGGTGCTGCTGGTTTTTGTTTACTAATTGCTGTAGTTGTTTCATTATTAGATGGCGGTGGACTAGAATCTCTCATTCCTGCCTTCTTGACGGCTTCATAAGCCGCGAAATCCAGTGCTTTTATAGCTTTTAATCCATTGGGAAGAAGGTCTATTACTTGCCCCACCTGTCGAAAAGCATGAGTTTGATCGATGACAAGAATGTTTTCAATGCCGCGCTGACGTAAGCCAAGAGCAGTAGCTAATCCAACAGGTCCAGCACCAATTATTACTACATCATAGATCTTTAGATATGTCGAGCTTATAGATTGTTTGCTCATGATTTCTTCTCCTGATAAGTTGTCTGGGCAGACCTTCTGCCATAGAAAATGGCAACAATAGCGGTAGCGTAAGCAAATAGACTATAAACAGCAGCAGGAATAGCCATATCGGGATTATTTAAGAGTCCAGCAGTAATTGCGATCGCTAGCGTGCCATTTTGAATTCCTACCTCGATCGCAATACAGATCCGTTGGGCAAATTTCAGATTAAACAGCTTGCCAAACCAAAATCCGCTCGCCATTGAGATTACATTTAGTTGCGCTATGCCAATCCCTACTTGGACGCTCGTTAGCCAAATTGGAGCTTGGCTTGTAGCACAATGGCATTAAATTAAGCCACTCAAGCAATACAACGTAGATAATTACTCCTGTAATGCTTGCTTAAAAGCAGTATTGTCTGGCAACATCATCTGCCAGTCACGTAGGGTTTCGATGTCGGCTGTGGGGTGAAGAAATTCTCCATCCAGCAGATGTCCTCCTGAGGAGCGACTTCTCGTAATAAAGTGAAAGTGATAACCTGCAACGTTTATACTCTTAAAGTATTGTGGCATCCGAAATCCCACTAACGTACCGCGCACATTCCGCAGTTCCAAGATAGACTGCTGCTGACTAACTACATCACTTAATGGAGCATAAGGCGGTGATTGCTTGGGTACGCTCCTCACTTTTAGATAAGGAAAGATACCTCGAACGCGAATTGCATAGGGCAAATTCTGTGTTGGTAACTGCTTGTCAATCTGCTGCTGCAAATCTTGATAAGTCATTTGTCCGCTCAAACGCAGCGATCGCTCTTTGTGGAAAAACGTAACAGTAGAAAATGGCGTTTTCACCGTATCCGCAACGGGATAAGCAACACCGTCCGTTTTGACTTGATAAAACTTGCCATCGATTCCAACCATTTCTCCATCCAAACCCTCAAAAGTGCCTAAGCCAAAGCTTCCATGCTGTTTGAGTTGGGCTAATGTTGCTGCTCCTTCGTATACCCCCATATTTAAAGCCCCCAAGGTAGAAACTTGAACCCCTCGATGGGATTGAAATACTTGCTGGGAATAGGCAGGTAACACGCTAACTGCAATAGCAACAAGCAATATCGCCGACCATAAATATCGTTTTAACCTCACTAGTTTTTCCTCAGTACAGAATAAAAGCTTGACTCAAAGCGTCTCACCAATAACTTTTGGAAAACCTCCTAGTACAATTTATTTAGTCTTCCCTGAAAAACCCCTGATTTTTGGGATAGTTAAATGTGAGAAAGTATCGACTTACAAAATAGTTTTTCTAAGCAGGTATCATCAATGCCGTTTCTTTGGAACGCACCGCAAGCATAAGACTGGTGCAGCAGTGCGGCACAAAACTGCTAAATCCTCCTCATCTTCCACCTCAATTCCACTGTGAATCAGTTCAGTGAAGCGTTCATTTGCAAAAGGTCTAATCTTTGGAAATCAACTCTTTAAATGAATTTGTGCCTACCTTTTGCACTGACCGATAAATTTCTGAAGCTTGACTATACGTAGTAGCAACCATGATAGTTAGAATTGCTAAAACACCAAACAAGACTACCTTACTTGTAGGGTTAGATTCCTCTTGGGCAATTGGTTGTTTGATATTTGCTTGGATGTCCTCTTGAATAGTTGAACTCCAATTACTTCCACTTTGCCACCATAAACTTATCAAGTTGAGATCCTGTAGGGATTCATGTTGAGTTTTAGGTTTGTTGATATTTTTATTTAACATCGATCTCTCCGTTTTCACTACAAACTGACAAACTACTACAAAGCAGCCGAGCGTTTATCGTTAGCTCTTTTTACCTTTGCTATCTAGCTAGTCGATGGTTTTTGAAAAAATTGAAGCTTCAAACTTAATAGAGCGATGCCAACACTTTGTCAGCAGAGGCTCGAAAGGCAATGGCGGCACCTGCGCTCATATCGCGAGGCGCACAAATGCGATTTCTGACATAGCCCAGCGCGATCGCTCCCACCGTAGCCGAAAGCGGGTCAAGAGAATTTTGTCCCTCTGCGCCACCCCAAACTAACAGGGTTTGTTCGCCATGCAGTAAGTAATCTGCAAGCAGTTTGAGATGAAACTCGATCGCATCAGTGACGGCGGATGTACCACTACTTCCAGTTAAAGTTTGCACTCCAGAGTTTTTGAGAATGTCGCCAATTGCCGCTTCATAATTGTCGCTTAACCGCTCGGCGGCTTCGGCTCGATATTGAATTATTTCGCTCAAGCCAGGCTCTAACAGCAATGGATTTGCCATCGGTTCCAAGCCAAATAGCTGGGGCAAAAGTAGATTGAATGTTGTGGCATCTGTCTTAACTCGACCGTAAGCAGGACGTTCGTTTAAAGCTGCAAACCAAGCGTTGAGATGTGGAAATCGTGGATTGCCCTTGATGTGATAGTCTCGATACACCGGTAGACTTGCGGCTAGTCGATCGAGATGAGGATCATACATAATGTCCACTAAACTAAACGTACTGAGAAAATAGTCGCCGGGGTATTTTGCTAAAGCTTGCTCAAGTTCGTCTAGCTTGCCGGTAAAGGATGCTTGCAAAAAAGTTGCTATTTCATCGTCATTAGTAGAGGCTCGTCTGAGCAAGAATTTGTAGCCAACTTCCCTATATCCGTTCGTTTCCGCCTCTTCAACTAAGTGTTTGGCGATCGCTTTTTCTTGGGGGTCAGTAGGAAGCAGAGGAAAATCGCTAAATCGCCCTTCTAAAGCCAGCAGAATGGTCTTAGATTCATAAACTAACTCATCTTCGATCTTAGCTGCTGGAACCTGCGCTGATGGCACGAGAGCGGTGTACCATTGCGGCTTATTATGCAAATCGATAAACTCGGTGGCAAACGGAATTTCCTTTTCTTCTAGCGCGAACCAAACTCGTTCGCAAAAAGGACACCAAGAATTCGTATCGCGATAGAGCAAAACCGGCGGTGGAGTTTCTGGAGGCAGCTTATCCAAGCTGCTAGGAATTGGTACGGTAGAAGGTGATTGTCCGGGTCTACGCACTCGCCTTTGGGGAGTGCGCTCTTGAGCAAGTTCTAACAGTCGATCCCAAGTTGGTATAGTGTTCTGAACTGTCATGATTACCTCTATTTGCAACAGTTTTTGCAACTGTATTCATGTTTGCGGTCTATTGATACAGGAAACTGAATCAAACTCATTCTCACGACGATATTCCTAGTTTCATCAATGTAAAACCTCAATCAAGTGTAAAAGTAGAGCTTTGATAAAGCAGTTTTATTACCAATTTTTAATTACTTGTTTTAGTTAAATGCCTGTCTGACTAGATAGCCAATCCAATTTTTCCACTTCTAACTCACACCACAGTGTTTATATATATCAATAGAACTGATTAAAAAAGTTCGTAACTTCTTCGGCGAAAAAGCTAAAATTGTTCGGAAAAATTCGCTTAACTTATCCCTATCAACCCTCTTTTGTTACTTGGATGAGAACAAATTGGGCTAGGAGAAGCTGTGATTTTAGTTAAATGCAACAGATTCAAGCAGGTTATTTTGACCTGGGATAGTATGATTCTCGTTGGACGGATTGCCTTAGTATTAAACGCTGGTGGGAGTTAATTTTTAGCGCCTACCTATCCGCAAGTTTACATACTGATGAGTTTAAGTAACAACAGCATCTCTACACTAAACTATTCAACAAGGAATTTTTTGTAAAGAAAAACCTGACTGTTTTAAGGCTTCAAACTTGCCTCTTGAGGTGAGGCATAACGCTACTTCAGGATTGATGGCGTAATATTCCGCCAAAAATTCTAGGTAGTCTGGACTGAAGAAGGTAAAAGCAGGATGGTTCAAAGCGTTCAGTGAAATTTCAGTTTGAGTAAAACCAAAGGGAGGATTGCTCAATAAGCGCCCGATTTTCTGATGATTGTCTATATTGTTGTAGAGTGTACTTAAACAATCCGTAAAGCATTGAACAATAGCGGTTCCAGTAATAAAAGCTTCTCCGGCAAGACTAATAATGTCACCATCTATGATGTAATGCGTAACACTCAAATTAGCTCCCCCGTTTTGAACAAATTGAGTCGCAATTTCACGACTTGTTCCTGGAGAACTGAAAGTTACCACTTCTCCAACCCAATTAATCAGTTCTGTTGCCACAATTTGAGAAATCGCACCCCCTAAAGCGTGTCCGACAACATTTGGTTTTTGACCAGTTACTTGCGCGATGTTGATAAGCCATGCTGCGATCTCATCACGATTTTCAATAAATTGCTTAAATCCAATTCCTTTGGGGTGGTTATTGGCAATGTCATCAATCGCTTTACTTGAACCTCCAAACACGAGTACAGGTGTTTTTTTGGTCATAATTGGCAGCAACCCAAAGGCTCGAAGCCCAGTATTCGGCTTGTCAAAAGATTGGTCGAGTATATACCCTTTAGGATGAAGAAACTTGTCTACAGAGTTATCAAACTTAGGATTATCAAACACATATGAGATTTCTTTAGCAAGGATTTCGTAGAAGGGATGTTGCGTTTTCATGTGTTAACTGCCAAGCTTTGTTCTAGAGCGGATATTTGTGCCAAAAATTGAAAGCACTATTGTGAGAATGCCCTCTAAAAATTCCACCAATCTTAAGAGCTAAGGAGAGGGCAAACGATCTCATTGTTCAGCAATGCCAATGGCAATTTATGACTATAATCTCCAACGCCAGTTGATAGCACGGGGCTTTTGATAGGGCTTGGGGGGTGGAAGTTTACGCTCGAAAATATTTGCCCGATAAATTAGAGTTACTGTTGGCCAATCTTTTTTATCATCTTCAGAAACTACCACCGGAGGACGCGGAATATAGTCGAAGGTATTGCCGTTGTAAGTGAGTTTGATTTTGGACTGCGGCGAAGAATCAGAACCATGATTAATGGGAGCGGGAATTTTGTAAGCGTTGCTGCGAGATGTAAATTTCATAGTTAACACTCCTTGTGGGTTAAGTTATTAGTTAGGTGGAACTTCCAGGGGAGGCTACTTGAACGCGATACATTTATCGAGCTTCAGTGGTAGCCAATTAACAAAGCAGGTATTGATATGTACGGTTTTGTTCGCTAAGGTAGTACCGATTATTTGGATAGCCCCTCGAACGCGGCTTCAGGGATTTGATTGCTAACGCTCGCCCTGGTGAGTCCACGTGTTGACTGTAAAACCAACTGCGATCGCGCCACACCGAAATCAACCGGGAAACAGATTTAAGTTGAGACGGATAATACTTGTAGAAAATACCTTGGGGAATTTCATGGTTCCTCTGCTTAACAAAAAGATTGCATTCTTCCATGATTTATCTAAGCTTCAGCTTCCCATTGCCGAAATTACTGCTTTCAGTTATATCAATGAAGATGGTTAGAGTAGTTCGGTACTTTTTCTGGCGAAGGTTATCAACTTGTTCAGAAAAATTCGTTTCACCGATAATAAATTGGGTTCTCAAGCACTGAAAAAGCTAACGGTCATCGTACCAATTTGTCATAGCTAAAGCTCTATTGCGCCTCACATCCGCAACATCTTTTTTTTGTGCATTCACTAATCTCGTCACGCCTAAAATGTTCGCTTCTCGATCGGGACGCTCGACAATCAAAGTTTTCACACAGTCACCTATAAAACTTTCCCAGAGCCGAATTGTGCCATCCTTGCTGCTGACAAGCATTCTCCCCTCTAGATCGTGGGCTACCGAACAAATCGGACTCCTATGCCCTTGCAGAGTAATAATTGCTATTGTTGTTTGTACTCCCCGTGTGCGAGTCCGCTCGAAACCGCTACCGAAGGGAAGGGCAGACCACCAGCCCCGATCTCGTTGTTCCTCCAAGGTTTTTAGACACTTTTTCGTCTGCATATCCCAAATTTTGGTTAGATCAAAACCAAATACCAGGAAGTCGATCCACAAACCAATTCCTTGATCGTGTTTAGTGGCTGGGTGTTTAACATCAGCTCTAAAGGCGACGCACAAAATATCGCTAATAGATTGATTAAAAATAGAGTTGGGTAGTTTAACATGACTAAAATTCATCTCTGGCAAATTCATTATCGGCAAGTCTGCGTGGCAAATCATTAAATTTGACAAGTCCAAAAAAGTTAAATCCACTCCTAGCGAACGCAGCAGATTAAGGACGTTTTCAGCCAAGTATCCCGGCAGCAATGGTGCTTGTAGCTGAACTTCTAGTAGTTGCTTTAAATCGCTACTACTTTGGGCTTCTCCTAATTTCGTTAACATTGGCGGCAAAATCCGCCGCATCTGCATATCTTGCCTATCGTCTTTTGCCTGCACCTTTAGCAAAGCATGACTTTTGCGACAGAGACTCTGCGATCGCTCCCCTTGCTGGTATCGCTCAATTACTTGCTCTGTGACATATTCCATAACTACCGGCGGCGGCGTATAGCTGACGCAATCCAACTCGATCTCTGTGGTGGGTTTTACAGAGGTTCGCAGCTTGATTTTTTCGATTAGCGATCGCCGATCGAGTGATACTAATGCGTCCTGCAACTCTACTTGAGAAACCGGGGGTATTATATCTACTTGTAGCTGTGCGGCGGTCACAGGTTCTCGATGGATTGCTAACTGGTACATCACTTGTCGTTCTAACGAACTGAGACGATGGAACTGTTGTGCGAGTAATTCCCGAATCTCTGGAAATAACAGAGCATTTTGAGCTAAAAAAGCGGCAATATTGCTATTAAATAACTCTTTAATTGGCGATGCGACAATTTTTAATGCTAGTGGGTTGCCCCGATACTGCTTAACTAATTCCTTTACTTGCGCGTGTTCTGCGGGAGAGGTAAGACCTTTTGCCGCTAAAATTATTTTTCCTGCGTCGCTCGACAAAGGTTTTAGCCGCAGCAACCGTATTGGTGAGGTTAGTCCTTGGTGGATGGCAATCTCTGCCGGAATTTCACGAGTGACTAGCAAAATGGTACTTTGATGCTGTCCTGCTCCTAACTGCTGCAACAGCCACCCATAGTCTTCGTAGCCCGGTAGGTAAGCCCCTACTAATTGATTGCCTTGCATAACCGCTTCAACGTTATCTAGAACCAGCAGACAGCGATGATGGCGCAACTGCTCTAGCAATTGACGTATCATGGCATCAAGTCGCACTGGAAGCGGTTGCTCCGGCGAAATTGCGCTCATTAACTCGGTGAGAAAATCGACGAAGGGCGGAGCCTGCCGGAGACTTCGCCACACTATAACATCGAACATTTCTTTATCCGCAAGCTGCTGTGTCAGCCGTGCCACGAGCATTGTTTTACCGATGCCACCCATGCCCACGATGGCGATCGCGCGACAATTGCCTTGTACTACCCACTGCTCTAGTTTGTTTAATTGTTCCTGTCGCCCGCAAAACTGGGAAGTATCAGGTGCTTCTCCCCAATCTACTCGGTTGCCCTGCAACGATGCCGATAGGTTACGCATTTGTTCTTGTTGAGCGTAACGCGCCAGAGCATTGTGCAACTTTACTTTTGTTACTTTAATTTTTAATTTCTGCGATAGCAATTTCCACAGTTCTGCGCCTACATCTGTGATGTAGCTGTAGTCATGATTGAGTTCCGATGCAATCTTTTCGTAAGAGAGCTTGTTCCAAGTTCCCCGAAACACATTGATTTGTAGTGGAGTTAAAGATTCTGGCGCTAAGGCGCTCGTGATAAGGTTTAATGCTTCCTCTTGTGTCATAGTTAATTTTCCTTTAGAGATAACGTTATTGAGAAGCTTTCAATCGGTTGAGCGCGTTACCTTGAACTAAAGACAAACGAACAGCGTCATAACCACAACCAGTAAGCTCAATACACCCATCTTTGTTTACCTCAGCTAACTGGTGGGGATGTTTATTAAAGGTCCCCCATTTCTGAAAGGAACTTAAACTTGTTGATAGTCAACTTTTTCAACCCATGAACACTGATAAGAATGCTCCTCGTACAAAACTATTAATATTTCAGGCGTGTTGCAGAAAGTTGTGCGAAATAGTTTAAAAAAGCGCCGTAATTAAATAATTACTCGCTTAGTTTGTACATTAGAATATTAAGCAGAGAAAAGCTTTAACCTTCTGTGCTAAGTTAATTGACTAAACTGTGCAACTAAATTGCAGACTTGTGCAATCGAGTTAACACAAGTCTGTAATATGTACTATTTGACTAATCTCCGTAGGGTTTTAAATCTCCTCAGAGTTAGTAGGATTGCTATTCAATTAATCTCTTACTTATATAGAACTCCTATAACATCTCAATCTCAGCAAAGATGATTTTGCACACCATTGGAAGTTTAGTTTATATATGATGTATCGTTTTAGATTGGTTTCGAGCGCAAAAGTCCTGTCAAGAAGAGGAAAGGAGATAGTACGCTAAGGAAGCATTAACGCTCAACTTTTAAGCTTTGCTCAATCCTTGTTCAAATTATTAACGGGTTTTATCCTAGTTAAATTAATTACTTACTCTGTTACGATTTTTTTTATACTACTGAACTTGCCTAGAAACATTCATGAAAAAATAAGATATTATCCTTTTGTTTTGATGCGGCAAAGATATATAATAACTCAAATTGGCTAACCCAAATTACACCGTTGTGCCGTCAGTTAGATACCACTGGAAAATGTTTTATTAAAACAATTTTTGTATAGCAAAATTTTTGGGGTTTCAACGATGACACAAGATTTATCTAAACAAAAGACGTTGAAAATACTCGTAGTAGATGACCACGAACTAATCTTAAGTGGAACGCTTGACTTGCTAAGACGGCACTACCCACAAGCTGAGATTCTCACTGCTAATACAACTCAAAACGCACTTCAACAGGTCAAAGCATTTCAACCCGACCTAGTTATAATAGACCTGTCCTTGCCAGAAACATCCGGGGACACTGCCGAAATTAATCAAGGCATTAAAAGCTTAGGGATTTTAATCAAAAATTATACTACTCTTAATCTAGTCGTGCAAAGCAGCTATGTTAAAGCGCTGGTAAGGATTAAACCCGATATTGATGCTCACGAAGGAGGATTTACCGTAGCCGATAAAGGACTTTCTAGTCAAGAGATGTTGCAGCGAATTGACTTGGCGCTCAAAGGAGTCACCCATACCAAAGACCTCAAAATGCCACGCGGGGTAGTCAAGCCAGAGTGGCTTGAGTTACTTAATCTTGCTTTTACCGAAGGATTGGAAGATAAAGTCATCGCCGATCGCATGAAAGTATCTGCTAGAACGGTACGCCATTACTGGAGTAAAGTTCAAGACGTTCTGGAAGTTTACCCTGAAAATGGCAAAAGTCTTCGCATTCAAACGGAGAAACGAGCTAGAGAAGAAGGTTTTATTGATTAACCAGCTTTTTTAAGGAAAAAATTATTGTTGCCCAGTATTTGGAGCAAAACTAGCCGAAAAATTTCCATTTGGTCTGTAGGAGTAATCCCAAGCATTGTCGCTCTAGGTCTGATTATACTCCTTCGTCTGAGTGGTTTATTGCAATTTATAGAATGGGTGACTCTCGACTCCTTTCTGCACCTGCGCCCTTGGGAAGCTGTAGACGAAAGAGTTGTGATGATCGGCATTGATGAAGAGGATATTCGACAAATAAAAAATTATCCGGTCCCGGATCGCGAAATTGCCAACCTGCTGAGGACTTTACAGAAATACAAACCTAGAGTGATTGGGCTAGATATTATTAGGGACATACCCGTTGAACCCGGTCATAGCGAACTTGTTGCAGCTTTTAAAGATATCAAAAATCTGATTGGAGTTGAAAAAGTTTTGCCCGACACTATTGAGCCACCCCCCGACTTACCCTTAGAACAAATCGGGTTTGCCGATGTCCTTTCTGATGATGACGGTAAAGTCCGACGGGCATTACTTGGAGTGCAAAGACCTACAGGCGATCGCAAATATGTATTCTCTCTGCCTTTACGGCTGGCAGAAACTTACCTCAAAGCGGAAAGCATTGGAATTAGCAAGGGTCTGCGCGATCGCGAAGCAATGCGGTTTGGTTCAACGGAACTCCCTCGCTTTTTGCCTAATTCTGGGGGCTACGTGGGCGGTGATGATTTTGGAGTCCAGCTACTGGTTAATTATCGCAACGGTCGGCAACGATTTCGTACGCTCTCGCTTAAAGACATTAATCACATTGAAGCCGGGGGGGCAATCCCAACGTACTGCACGAAATTTTGGGTGGACGCATCGTGCTAATTGGAGTAACGGCTCCTAGTATTAAAGACTTCGTTAATACCACTGCGATCGCGCCTTTGCAACCACCGGGAAAAATTTATGGCGTAGAATTTCATGCCCAGGTTGTTAGCCAAATTGTCAGTACAGTTCTTAACGGACGACCTGTTTTAAAAACCTGGTCGCAGGATTGGGAATATGTTTGGATTGTTGGTTGGGGTGTTTTAGCTATTTATCTTGGTCGGCTAAATCAATCTCCATTAAAAACCCTTGTATCTGTTGCCACCGTCAGCCTTGGCTTAGTAGGAATGGGTTATGCCCTCATCCTTTGGGGATGGTGGATTCCAGTAGCACCAGCTTTAGTAATTTTGGTGATTAATGGGACGATTTTGAGTGTTTTTTATCAGTACGACCGATTTTTGCGGTGTCAAATTGAGATCCGCCAGCGTACCATTGAAAAAACATTTGTGGAAATTCATAATGGACCATTGCAAACATTAGCTAATATTTTGCGGCACGTCCAAGACCAAGATTTAGAACAAAGTCGATTGCTCGAACAACTAGAGAATCTAAACTCTGAAATCCGAGAAGTCGGCGAATACCTGAAACAAAAAGCCCTAAAGCCAGAGGAAAGTCTGCGCCTCGGCAACGGTCTAATTCTAGACTTGAAGCTGCCAATTCACAACCTTCTATATGAAGTCTACAGCCATATACTCCAGCGCAACTTTCCCTGCTTTGAAACGCTCAAAGTTAAAGTTTATTCCTTCGACCCAATTGACGAGCAATACTTGAGCAGCGAACAAAAGCAAGATCTGTGTCAATTTTTGGAAGAAGCGCTGTGTAATGTGGGCAAACATGCCAAAGGATTGACTCGTATCAGTGCTATAGGCAAGCAAAATGTTGGCTGGTATACCTTAAGCATTGAAGATAATGGAGTTGGAATTTACTCTTATTCTGAAGGGGGTGGAACAAAGCAGTGTCTGGACATAGCGAGAAGATTAAAAGGAAACTTTCAGCGCCAGTCTCTCCCAGAAAAAGGTACTCTATGTCAGTTAACGTGGTATTTAGCCAATAAAACTTGGGACTTTGCTCAAATAAGACGCAAATGCAAAGCTTTGGTTTTGCAAGCTTTGCATCTTATTAAATCTTACAAGCGATAATTGCTGGTTGAGTCTGCTCTAAAATTTAATAATAATAAACGAAATCTCCGTACGTTTGTTTGTATCTTCTAATTGACGCTATGTTTGCTTAACCAAGATTAATTATGAAAATTCTGATTCAATGCTTCCTTAACAAAAGCATCAATGTCAAACTGGCAGCTAGTTGTGTCTTAAGTTTAGTTCTGCTTGTAGGTCCAGAAGTTATGGCAGTTTACGAACCTGGCACTCAAAAACCCGTCCCTACTGACCGCAAATTGGATGGAGGAACGACCAGAGGATGTTCTGGCGAAGGTATGCCACTAACCGTTCTTGCCTCTCGCAATTATGTTGGACGAACCATATCTCGGCATCCTACCTTCGCTTGGTTTGTCCCTAATGACTCTGCTGCCAAACCAATAGAATTTACCCTCTACGAGTGGGTTCCAGGTGGTAAGCCTAAAGAAGTTTACAAAAGACCTTTGCTCAGTTCACCAAGGGTGATGAAGTTATCTCCATTTTCTGGGAACGAAGCTGGGTTGCAACCAGGAAAAGAATATTTTTGGCAGGTTATAACTCATTGCGACCCAGACAATCCATCCGGCGATCTAGTAAGCGAGGCAAGTTTTGAGGTTGTAGCAATGCCAGCAACTATTTTGCAAAGTAAATTAACTAAAGCATTAAATAGTAATGATAAAGCCAATATTTATGCTGAAGCAGGTTTATGGTACAACGCGCTAGAGGAAGCGCTGAAACTAGCCCAACCCTCGAAACTTGGAGAATTAGGTTCAACTTTGGTAAACGATTTAGCCAAATTTGAAGCACTAAAAACTACAACAGAACTGCCACCAAAAGAACGGAACGCGACGGAAAAAAAGATTGAAAGCTTGCAGCAAATTGCGCGTAGCGCACGATAACCAAGTTTACCCCACTCTAAAGCCAGTTACCAATGAGGATAAAGGGGGCCCATTGGGCGGGGTGAATGTTTTTCTCTATCAGTGCTGTTTGTGCTTCTTTAAGAGCTTCAGCTTTGCTCATTTGCGAGCGCGCTGCGCTGCCTCCTTTAGGCGATAGCGAAGCGCTGCGCCCAAGGGGCGATCGCAAGTTATCGTAAAACTTTGTAACTAATTCTTGTGTAAAAGCATCGTCAACGTTCCAAAGGGAGGCCAAAGCACTTCTGACACCTGCTTGTACAGTAATACCAGCTATACCCAAAGTAGCACGGTCATCTCCGATACCCGTTTGACAAGCGGTGAGCGCGAGTAACTCCACGGGTTCGGAACCTCCACTAAAGCGACGAATGTCGCTCTCTAGCTGAGTAATTGTAATTTTTTCATTATTACCAGTGACTAAAAAGCTATCTTCGGGAATAGTGCCAAATTGACCGTGAGTGGCAATGTGAACAACTGGGTAAATTGCTTTTTTCAGTTCTTCTTCTAAGCTTTGAGGCTATTGATTCATTAAAACTAGCAGAGTTGCAAAATTACTTCGGCAATGATTGTGTCTTTGCTATTTTTGACAAAGAACGAGTAGACGACTTAGAAACCG
>Ga0068628_1000513_pt1 | contig 13960 bp, 12 predicted proteins | sample InSIn2gowninarea_FD_77431 | JGI IMG/M metagenome (GOLD analysis project Ga0068628, IMG submission 77431) | Clean room microbial communities from NASA Spacecraft Assembly Facility at Jet Propulsion Laboratory, Pasadena, California, USA -... ... | reverse complement strand
TTAGATATTTTATATTAAACATGATATTAAATTAAATAAATTAGTTGATGAAGATCAAAACTATAGAGATGAATTAAAGTTATTAGTAGCTAGAATTGTAACTACTGTTATTCATTTCAAAATAATAATGGAAATATTAAAAAAAAAAGGTGATAGTTATGAGAAACTAGATGGAATCCATAGGAAACGAGAAAATAATAAATTTGAATACAAGAGAAAGAAGGAATTTAAAGGAAAAATAATAAAAATATTGAGTATTCATTGCTTATTGAAGAGGCTAACAAAATGATTTATTTTATTGAAGGAGAATTCAAGGAGGTAATACATAATTATTCTTTATAATAAAGGAATTCTTTATTCATAAAGAATTAATATGTTTTCTATTTGATTCGAAGAATAAATGATCTAGTTGTAGAAAATTGTTAATTCTCAAGACCTCTTTGATATTCTCACATCCATATTCTAATACACATGTTAAAGATAATGCTTATCATTCTTCCAGTATTGCTATGGGTCATTCTTGTTTAGATCAATTAATTTTTAATACAATAATATATAGCACGTAGAAATCGAAATATAGAAAAAAAAATCAAGCATAATAAATACACAAATTTATCATGGTTCACTCGATGTGGGCTACACCCATGGAGGAAATATCCTATCCATATTTTATTCCATCTTACATTATAAAGTCATACAACCTATGGTAAATATGCTATAAAAACTATCTTATCTCTATCATAAGGAGTTTATAAATTCCTTTCTTAAGTATTTTGTAGAGTGTTACTATTTCAAATAAAGATATAAGAAAAAGTAAGATTACGAAAGCTTGGGAAGCTTGATGAGAGATGGATGAAAAACTAGAAATGCTTTAGAATATACGATAAAATGATTCAAAGGGAACATATGAAAAAAACAAATAATTAAAAGAGTTTTAAGTAAGAGTCTTAATCATTCAAATGAAATTAGAAAAATAGAAATATTGAGTAAGAAAATTAAGGTAAATTTGAGAGAAATTAACTTTACCCTTATATTATAGATTTGCTTTTAGCCATATAAGCTAACAATATTTGAAAGTAAATTATTTACCAAACCCATGAATATTAGAACTATCAAAAACTATTATGCTTAACTTTTTGCCTCTCCTTTCATTATTTTCATTCTTAATGATTTTCAATTATCATGTTTTATATTTCTTTCTAAGTTTTCATCATTGAGATTTGTGTTCATTAGATAGGTAAATTACAAAGCCTAAAGTGAGGGATAAATAAACTATAGAGTAAATTTTGTATACAAAACTTTTCTAGTTTATTTTTATTGCAGAAGAATATCCTTTAGCCAAATTCGAAATATACCATGTGTATATCATATTTGGACCACATACAGAAATGGTTGGAAAGTATTGGAACAAGTTTAGATTGGTAATGGGTGCTTGAATATGACAAACTTTGACCCTGATTAATTCAACTGATCTTTTTTTCACTAATTTGAGGTATATACGCCCAAGGTATATAGGATATACATCCATGATATATCCTAAATTTGGCTGGAGGATAATCGCATTAATTTTTAATGTTTTAAATGCAAATTATACTATATTATGATTAAACCATTTTATAGATTGAATACATTGTAACAAAAACCTTATCCATTAACATTAATGAATGACACTTCATAAAATCACAGTAAGCACAAAATTGCTATTTTCTTTTTTTCTCAAACTTGCGAGATCTTTTTTAATCATTACCACTTCTATTTTCTTCACTTGTGTGAAGTATTTTTATAGGCTAGAATAGAAATTCACAATCATAAATCAACATATAAGAATCTTAGAATTCTTATCCCTTTTTTCAACCTACTTAAATTATTAATAAAGATTTTTTTATATCTAAAATAACTTTCAAATAGGTTAAATCATATATATATGTATATATATGTATGTGTGTGTAATATTATTTTATGCAAGAATAGAACATGAACATCTCAACATCTTAATATGACTCTACTTTAGCTATATGCTTAAATAAACTTATTAATTTTAATTACTTAATTTTTTTAATTTTATGTAATCAAATTTTTAACTTCAAGTATTATCAAAACACTATGATATATCTACCATGTGTAAGGGAGTTAAAAGAGGGAGTAGTTGAAAACTCTCAAAATGAATAATGAGAAACCCCAAGTTCAACTCTCTTCCATGAAATGATGATAGATATTATTGAAATAAAAAGAAAAATGATATGATCATTCTGTTTTATTTATGACCACTGCAATTCTTATAGATTTGCATTATAATTTACCATAATCGTATTACAACCTACATAATTATTATTTTTTGTCTTTTATAAAAACTAACGTAAGTTAAAAATTACGATAAGTTTACATATATGACTTAAGATTATACCATTTGTTTATGCATAAATTTAAAATCTGACGCTATTTCTGCTGAAATCAGAGTGAAGAATCTCCAGGACTCTAGTTTGTCCTTTGGTCCATATTCTCGATGAATGCCTCCAAGTTTTCAAAGGAAGAACCTCCGCCCATCACCGCCTTTGCTGCCGCCTCCTTCAGTTTCCACGCGTTTTTCCTGGCGTTTATTCCTTCCTCGCTTTGCATCAATCTTCTCACTGCACTTTCCACCTCCTCCCTTCTCACTAATCTCTCATCGTCCACGTGCAACTCATTGAAATCCATCCCAACCTTCCAAACGTCTTTTGCAAATCTGCAGTTGAGAGATTGGTCGCCAAAATACGGCCAGCCAAACATTGGTATTCCCATGCTGATGCTATCCAGTATTGAATTCCATCCATTGTGAGTTAGAAATCCTCCCACAGAAGCATGCGAAAGCACTTTCAGCTGGGGTGCCCAACTCACTAACAGCGCTCGATCCTTAGTTCGTTGATTGAAAGCCTCCGGCAAAGCAGCAGATTCTCCATTACCCAGATCTGAACGGAGTACCCACAGAAAGGGCTGCCCGCTGGCCTCGAGCCCCAACGCTATTTCTTGCAACTGCTGTTGGGACTTGACGGCCAAACTGCCAAACGAAACGTACACAACAGATTCGGGAGGGTGCATGTCAAGCCACTTCACACACCTCTCGTCTTCCTCCCACATACTGCTTCTGACGGATTCATTTCTTCCTAGTAAGAAACTGGGCAGAAATACAGGACCTATGGTTACTGCTGGGCACCCGTTCACGGAAAGCGCCGCTGCGGCTTCTCTCCCTTCTAATTCTTCAAAGGTGTTGATGAGGACGTAGTCAACCCCTTTATTCGCCATTTCAGATTCATACAGAAGGCACTTGAACAGGAGTCCCGATGCGTGCTGCTCACGGTATTGGGATATTAAATCGCTGGGCAATAACGGTGGTATATTCCCCGGGAGAATCCGGATCAGTCTGTCCCTAGAGTTCTTAACATCTGAAAGCATAATAATCAGTTCCTATGTTGATATGGATTAAAATGGTGCCAAAATTTACAGGTACTATAAATTACCTTTCACCGGAATGTGTCCCTCTGAAAGTAGCAAATGAGCGTGTTTTTGTGAGATGGGGGCGGCGGCGCAAAGCGGCCAGAAGAGAACCCTTGGCAGTCCCATATTGGCCGCCACAGAGTGGGTGCAGGACATGAAAGCGTCTGAGATAATGCATGTGATGGGAGGAATGGTGCGTTCCTCCACAGCAGACCGTAAAACCATCTCCAAGGTGAAGGGCCCACAGTGCTGCAATGCCGCAAATAGTTCGTCCAGATGGTTTGTCCGACCGTGCGCAGCGGGCAAGCCGTCTGGAAAAGTCAAAAATCAGAAATTGGCACGCCCAGAAGCATGGTCTGTAGATCCAAAAATGCGTTTCTCACTCCATTCGGTGTTGAGGAAGGCGATGAAATGGAATCCTCTAGAAAGAAGAAGCTCAGAGGAAGCGATTAGAGCCTTAACGTGACCCTGCGCAGGAAACGGCACCACAACGGCATGCAGAGTATGTGTATGAATGTCTGGTTGGTTCGCCATTGTGTATGAATGCGTCTGGTAGTGATATGCTTACTATAAGCTTTCACAACGACTCTGGATATGGACGTAAAAGAGATCAGAATTATTTATACAATTCCAAGAACGAACAGTAACAGATTTGCATTGAAGGGTAGAATTTAAACGGCAGATGGTACCTAATGCTTAGGTTAAGTACTTTACATGTAGAATTTTTTATTAATCCTTCAATCATGCCCTAAAATATGAATTTATTGTTACATCGCCTTCTGGCTTTTAGAAAGCTAAATACTAATTGAGCTCACTTGTTGGTTGGGACGTTGACGAATTGTTGTAGACTATAGGATATGATTTCTATTAATCAATCTTATAGATATGTTACAAAGGTAAAGTTTATATAGGATACAAGACATTGAAGAAGAGTTCTATTTACAGACTGTAGAGCACTCTTAATAAAAAGAGGAGATCTAAGACAAAGACGTTAGGCTGTAGAAGATTGCATGGTAGGGTTGGTTTCCATATTGGAAGTGGAATCTTCTTGACATGTGGACCTGCATATTTGGGTGAGGTTCTTTCATAGGGGATGATTTTAGGAAGGAATAAGCAACGTCGAGTTGTTAGTTGCCAGTAAGCAGTTGTTCCTTGTTTAAAAGACTCTTAATATGTTGTCTATGTTCCTTTCAAGAGACTTCACATGGCGATATGGTTGGATGGTACGGTGAAATGCGTTTTGAGTTTTTCCTTTCAATAGACTTCATGTATTAAAGGTTTTTCTTTTATAAACTTTAATTTTGAGTTTTGGATTATCAAACTATAAGTCATAAACAATAAAAACATTGAAACAAATGTAGAGGAGAAGATCATCCTTCGTGATTTTTAAGGGTATACTTTAGATACAATGTGATTCTTAAAACATCTTCAAAATTACTACCACATTCATGAAGGTTCATTGTAATTCTTAAAGAATCTTAGAAGATCCTTACAACATTTTTTTTGTTGGATAAACCATCCGTTAGGGAACAAATTTGTGTCCCTGATACAGGGATTGATTGGTTATCTTAGGCTTCAAGCCAGCGACTAAGGGGCATCCATGCTGTCAAAATCCATTGCAGGTACGATCCCCACCTCATCCACACCCACCATCATTCGATAAGGTTTTAACTATTTCCACTCACTAGAGGTGGGATTGGAACTTGGGTCTCTTGCACTCAAGGGGTAACTTTTTACTTACCCTTTTTTCCCCAACTCATAATGATTCACCATATTTCTTAGGGGCATAATTTCCAAGATAATAATGAGATATTCCTTCATGTATTTCTGTATCCTATTTCCATTTTATTTATGTTCTATATTGCTATATTATTTAGAATTATGTATTGTACAATATCACACATAACATAATATATTAATTAATTAAGTTTTATTAGTTGATTAATTTACACAATGCATATTAGTGAATAGAACATTTTACAATCTTTTACAATTAAGAATTGTATGTTTTGCATATTGCTATCTTAGAATCCTTATTTCTGAATCTTAAGAAATCTAGATGCTTAAAACGAAAAGATCTTGTGCCTCTTAGGAGTATTGTATTGAAGGCTAAGATAGTGGATTTTGTTACTATTATTAAGTCACATTTGAAAGAGATTAAATACAAAAATCCAATGATTGAAACTCATGAAGAAGAGGATGACATAGATAAATTTATTCCCAAATATCATCGAGATTTGATGCCCTGAATTTTATAAGAATATTAAAATCTACTTTTTGCATCATTAATAATAATTTTATGATCTCTTATTATTGAATAATGATATCTAATTACATATATTGTAAAGAAAAGATCTCTTACATAATGAAACATCTTCTTTACCTTAACTTCGTTCCTCACAATTCACTTCTTTCAACATTACATCCCAACATGTCATAGATCACACTTTATAAAAAGATCATCCTTTAATAGACTTAGCTTATCATCGATGTGCCTATAATAAATTATAATTTTTTTTGCCTTCAAATCCTTAGAATATTCAAAACACTATAGTGATTCCTAAAACAATGATCTATATATATATATATATATTTCTTTTATAATACAACCTACTTCTTCTCTTGATTAATCCTTTTTTAACAACATCAATAACCCTTTATTAATCTATGTATCGTATTTTAACTTTCGCTCCACTTAGGATCATGTTTATCCTAGATCTTACATTATTGAACTCGCACAAATGATAACGTTGCTTCAATATATTTATCCTATGTACATAAGTAAACTATCAATACCTAGTTATATCTTTTCACCTCTCCCTATACATTAGCCATCATTAGTTGTTGAATAAAATATAACCTTCATATATCTTAAAATTATAAATCTTCATTAGTAAGAGAGATCCTGCCTATGGTATTAGGAAATTTAAGGGAATACTTATGGGATTGTTTACATCATGATAATAATAAAGCCAAAAAGGAAATGCAATAATTAACTCATTTGATGCAATTTACTACTTATATCAATCACAAGAAAGCTCTAGAATAATATACTTTCCTTTATAAACATATTTGGTATAGTTTCAAGATTAGAAATGCCAAAAACTAACCCTTGTTGAACTAAAAGCTATAAAATATATATTTAATTAAACTTAAATGATTTTTTTATTAATGTTATTAACAAACTAATCATGATTTAACACTATTACAAGGATATGGACAAATGCAAAAATTCTCATTGCAAGTTTATTTTTCAATAAAAGAAGTTTATCTTGGTGCATTTATGCAACTCTCTTCATCAAAAGTATGATGAATGTTTATATAAATATGATGTTTATTTAGAAATCAATACACCAAAATTGGGCTTTAGGGGTGGCTGATTTGCAACACATTTTTTAGGGTAGTCTTAAAATGCCTAAAATTTTAGATTTAGTCAAAGTTTTGCTAGGCAATTTTTAGCTATCCCCATTAATTATAAGGAGGAGATTTAAAACCACTCCTAAAAGTCAACAAAAATAAAGCATGGGCATGCAAAAATTCTTTTTGCTCTTCTCATAAATCCCTCACATGGACTACAATGATTGAAGTATATGCAAGGTTTTTGAAAAGGATGGATAGAATTTTTAAAAAAATGCAATTATTAGACATATAAGACCAAAATTTGCAATCTTTGTGTTATTTTCCAACATTTACTACCATGGGAGCTCTAGAAAATGGTATGGACATCCATCAATGAGTAGTTGAAAATGGTTTTTCATCGAATGTTACCAATGTGAGTGCCTTTATATATATATATATATACAAGAAATCATATATTAGCAATGGTACAAACATAATAAGAAATCATATATTAGCAAAGGTAGAAATATAAATAGATAGCCTTAAGAAAACCTCCATCTCTTGTTTTGAAGGTGATGGTCTTTTATTACTCACATTTTCATAGTCATATGTAATATCATCACTTACCCACTAAAATGATATGAATATCACCTTATCTCAAATGTATCGATACAAGTGGTTGATTCTAAGGGTGGTTGAAAATGCCTATCTCCAAACCCTAGATTCATTAGGGTCACTTTGGGATACTTAATTGTGTATAGTTGATATGCATTATTGGAGGGCTTTAACTGATTATAATCAACATTTATGGAATTTGGGATACGTAATTTGAAAGACTGATATGGATTTATTTAGATTGATCTTGTCTTCAATTTTATTCATATTTTATTTAATATAAATGCAAATGTAAACTACTCTCTATGTTCTTCGATATGTCTTCAACTCTTTTAGACCTACAACACCAATAATACCCTTCTAAAGGATAAGCTCCTTCATTCACTCATATTTTATATTGTACATAAATATGACCCATCTAAACACAAGTTTTTAAATGCTAAACTTATCCATATATACGTCAAATGCAAAATTTTGGTAGATGCCTTTGAATTTTTTTGTTCTATGATTGAACAAGCTATCTTTTCATAGAATATAATATCTTTAGAATACTAAAGACATGGATTGAAGCCATGATAAAAATTATCATTGTTTCATAAAATACAAAAAAACATGAATAGTTATCCAACATGATTGATTTACCTTTCCCAATATCCTCAAACCATATACCAAATTAGAGGATTTACAAAATGATTTATACATTTATCAAATACTCTTTAAAAGTGACTTTCTATCACATGTTGTGACTGTGAATGCCTTGGCAAACATGTTTGCAAACTATGGAAGCAGAGTTAAAGCATGTAAATATTTAATAATATGCTTTATGTGAATGTTATAGTTGCATCATTTCATACCATATGGTGTACCTAGACCAAATTTAAATAACTAGTAAAAGATTAGTGAGTCGGCATCCTTGATGTACACACATAGACACACCTAATTCAAGGTTTATGTGTATTTAAAAAAATGAAGTTCAAAGGTCCCTCAAGATATCCAACATGAACAAGAAGGTAAAAAATGCATATATGATGATTAATCCAAAATTACAGGATATGCAAAAAAAGAAAGGTTGTAGAGACTTTTAAGCAAATGTAATTGAAATATGTAAAACTAACTTGGAAAGGAAAAACACATATTGCCTAAGTTACCACACATAATTTTATGGAATGTGCTGATTGGAGGATATGCACTTCATATCTACAACAAAGATAACCTTAAACTCTTTGATACGATAAATGATTATTATCATATTACACCCATAATGAAATTCACTATACATTAAGGAAGAGTCAAAAACTAATCCAAAAGTGATAAGTTAAAAAACACATGCTTGTAATACTTAGGAACTATTCAATCCAAAAATTTAAATGCTATATTACCTCTAAAATAAGCATAATAAGATATAAATATTGGATGTCTTTCCCCTAGGATAACCTATTCAAAACATCATAAATTAAATAAATCAGGGCTAGTTACATTTACAAGCTCTCAATAGAAGCATCAAATATGTTATTTGAAACCTCCATCAAACTTGAAATTTAAATCACTTTATCATATAGAAAAAGAATTTTATAATCATCATGCATTCACTAAACATTCACAAATGCATTACACAAATTGAAATTTGATACAAATCTAGAAAATGTAGTGGAATTCTTAGTGTGACATTTTGTCAAACAGTTTGCTTTACAAGTACAGGGTGCAATTTATAGGTTGCACCAAATGATTTCACAATCCAACCCAAAAATGAGTTGAGAACACTTATTTATACATAGCCCAGCTAAACAATTGAAAATAGTAAGCAATGAACTTGAAAGTATAGGAAAAGAGGAAAAACTACTTGATAGTTTGCCCAAAAATGCTTGGAACTGAAAAGCTAAAATATGGTCATGTTTTAGGCCAAACGCACTAGGTGGGTATGTTTATGCAAAATGTGGGTGCATTTCTCAAATGTGGCAACATTTCATCTCCAAACATGATGGGGGGCTGCATTTTATCACTAAGTGAGAAGTGTGACTAATTGAGATCAAATTTTGGATCTTGACAAAGTTTGTTTGTAACATAATTTTCTTTGATGGTAAGAGGGCTGATAATCAGATCTCTCAACATCAAAAACATAGATTTAGTAATGTATTTTGTGAATATATCAACAATTTGGTCTTTTGTATTACAATACCTCAATTTCATCATATTCTTCTCCAACATGTCTCTGATAAAGTGGTAGTTGATATAAAAGTATTTTAAATGTGCATGGAGGACTAGATTTTGTACCAACTTAATGGCACTTTGGTTGTCATAAAAAAGAGTAGTAGATTGTTCCTATTTCTCACCTATCTCATCAAGAACTTTTTGAAGGCATGAGACTTGTGCACTAGCTAAGGTTAATGCTATATGCTTAGCTTCTATAAAAGATAAAGCTACTATAGTTTACTTCTTATAACTCTAAGTAATTAAACCTATACCAAGTGACAAGCAATTACCACTAGTAGTCTTATGGTCATCAAGATTACTTCCCCAATCACTATCATTGAAGCTAACCAACTTCACATTATTAGTAGCAAAGTAATGAATGCCAAAATCTACTATACCATGCACATACCTCAAGATTATTTTGGCTACTTTCAAGTGTAAGGAAGAAGGATCATTAATGTACCTAGAACAAAGTGATACATCATAGCATATATCCAATTTTTTGTTACATAGGAACATTAAACTGCCCATAATTCTCCTATACTCTATTTTATTTACTTTCTTAGTACCATCATCCAAAAACAAAGGCTCTCCATGTGTGATTGGAGTAGCTAAGGTTTGCATTTACTCTTGCCAAACTTGTTCAACATTTCTCTAGCATACTTGGCTTGACAAAGAAATATCTCATTATATGTTTGATGTACCTCCATTCCCAAGAAGTAACTCATTAAACCAAGATCATTCATATCAAGTTCCTTTTTCATCTCATATTTAAAAGAATCACACAATGAAGAACTACTTCCCATAAATAATAAATAATCTACATACAACAAATAAAGTAGAATTTCAATACCTTACTTCTTGTAGTACAAAGTGTGTTCACTCTTTCTTCTTTGGAAATCACACTTGAGAAAGAAGTCATTGATTCTTGTGTACCAAGCTCTTGGAGATTTCTTTAGCCCATATAATGTCTTTTTCAATATATAAACCTAATCTTCTTTTCCTTGAACCTCTAAACCTTGAGGTTGTGCCACATACACTTCTTCTTCAAGATAACCATTTAGGTATGCACTCTTCACATCCATGTGATGCAAATTCCAATGCTTGTAGGCATGTAATGAAACTACCATCCAAATTATATTTTGCCTTGCAATAGGAGAAAAATTCTCCTCATAGTCTATACCATACTTTTGTATGAACCCTTTTGTAACCAATCGAGCTTTGTACCTTTCAATCGAGCCATCACTATTCCTCTTGATCTTATAGATCCATTATCATCCAATGCATTTCCTATTTTGGGGCATCTCACATAACTCCCATGTATCATTCTTGACAATGGAAGAAATCTCTTCATTCATAGCCTTCATCCATACTTTGTTAGAACATACTTGTTCAAAACAAGAAGGCTCTAAATTATCAAATTTAGTAATTCTATAAGAACTAGAAATATGAGCATTGGAAGTAGAAGCCATTAAATCATAATTTACCACATCACCTTTGGGCTCACCATTGTCTTCATCTCTTAACATTTGCAAATTTTCTAGCCTTTGCAAAGTAGCATTTGGCTTCGTGTTTGATTCCTTGTCAACCTTATTGAAACATTTTGGTCCAACATTTGAGAAGAGGGATGATATTTTAACACTATTTTACCTTTAATTGACTGATTCACACTTGCACCTGGTGATAGGGGTGAATAAGAACCATGTTGTGGACTTGAAGATGCACTTGAAGACCCCATTTGAGAAGAGGGATCAAATCTGGGTTGAACATGATTGTGTGAAACATGGCTGGGCTGAACACTTCCTTGGTCATTTGAATCATTTTCTTCAAACATACCATTATCAAAAATAAATGTTTGGTATTTTTGAGATTTCCAACTTCCCCCTTCATCAAAAATAGCATCTCTAGAAACCACAACTTTGTGAGAAACTGGATTAAAAAATCTATAAGCTTTGGAGTATTCACTATAGCCAATAAAAATACACTTCTCACTCTTATCATCAAGCTTTTTCCTATGCTCATCATTCACATGAACATAAGCAAGATAACCAAAAACTCTAAAATGTTTCACACTTGGCTTCTTTCCAATCTAACTCTCATAAGGAGTAATACTATCCAAACTCCTTATATGAATCCTATTTAAAATATAAACAATAGTACAGATAGCTTCAACATAATAAAAATTACTCAAACCTTTTGTGTGCATCATACACCTTGCCATATCTACCTAAGTTCAATTCTTTCTTTCAACGACTCCATTTTATTGGGATGTGTATGGTGAAGTCGGTTGCCTCTTAATGCTAAAATCTCTACAAAATTTTAAGAAATCATTAGAGAAAAACTCACCACCACAATGTATTCTTAAACACTTAATTGTATGCCTACTTTAGTTCTCAACACTAGCTTTAAAAGTCTTGAAACACTAGTCAAATGCCTAATCTTTGTGTTTAAGAAAGAATACCCAACAATATATAGAAAAATCATCAATAAAGATGAGAAAATAAGAATCTTTACCCATACTTTGTGTTTGCATTGGTCCACAAAGATCACTATGCACCAATTGTAGAAGATATTGGGCCTCCATGCTTCATTCTTTAGAAAATATCCCCTTTCATGCTTTCCAAGAGCACACTCTTCACCCACTTTATTAGTATCTTGGACCTTCAAAAAACCATAAATAAGTGGAGATAAAAGTTTTAAACTCTGAAACATTCACATGGCCAAACCTCAAATTCCATAAATTAGCACTATCATCAATACTCACACAATAAAAACATCCCCCTTGCTCCACAAACTTGATGGGGAAAAAGTTTATTTTTATTCATTTTTATTGTAGTGAACAACCTTCCACCTCTATTCTTATCATAGATCTTGCACATTTTATCTTCAAAAATCAATTTATAATTATTTTCCAGCATTTATCCAACACTTAAAAGAGATTGTTTCAAATCAGGAGCAAAATAAATACTTTTTACCTTCATAGTACCTTTCTTAGTAGGAACATTTATGTCCCCCTTTGCAATCACCTCGAAGAGTTTTTCATTCCCAAGTTTGATGCTGGAACTAAAGGAATGATTAAGAGATGATAGAAACTCCTTCTTTCTAGTCATGTGGTGTGAACAACCACTATCAAGAACCCAAGTTTCATCCTCTTCTTCTTATGAAGGAAGTGCTTTGGTTCCATGATTCTCCTCTTGGAAAATAGAAAGAAACAAGACATCTTCTTCATAGGAATCTTCTTCCACATAATATTCATAGAAATCTTCCCCATAATTTGATGATTTATTATTTTAAGAGGCTTGTTTCAGCCTACACTCTCTCTCAAAATGGCCAAATTTGTTACAATGACAACATTGCACATTCCTCTTATCTTTTCCTCTACCTCTTGTAATATATCCCCCACTAGTACTTGCACTTACAATATTGGATTTTTCACCATATGAAAGCTAATTTCTTCCTCTTCCTCTTCCAAAAGAGCCTCTTCTTCCTCCTCTTTTATTTCAACCTCTACCTCTAGAGCCTCTACCTTGACCTCTTCCACTAGTATTATCATTCTCTCTAGTTTATAATGCTTGTTCTTCACTTGTAACAACATTGTACCTTCTCAAAAATATCTTTTGAGGGTTTGAAGCTTCACCTTCTTCACTTTGACACTTCCTTGGTAGCCTTCTTTCAAGGCTTTCCATGCATTAATAGCAGTTCTATGGGCTGAAATTCTTGGAAAAATGCTCTTATCAAGAGCATCCTAGATATATGACAAAGCCAAAAATTCTTCTTCTTCTTCTTCCCTTTGGTTTCCTTCTTTTTTTCTTCACTTAGGACACTCCAATCAACAGGATCTTTGTATCCATATTCAACAATGTCCCACAAGTATTTACCTTCCAAGAGATTCATCATTCGAATGCTCCAATATTCACAATATGAACCATCAAATTTTGAGATTGGTATTGAGTTTTAGTTATTTTCCATGATAGAAAGTATTCAACACAACTTGGATCTGCAAAAATAAATTCTTTCCAAACCTTTTTCCAAAATATCCATAATTTCTAAACCCACCAAAACTCAATCCGGATCTACAAGATTTGATACCAAAATGAAGCTTAAACCACTTTATCATATAGAAAAAGACTTATTGAATCATCATACATTCATCAAACATTCACAAATGCATTACATAAATCAAAATTTGACATAGATCTAGAAAATGTAGTGGAATTCTTATTGTGAAATTTTGTCAAACAGTTTACTTTACAAGTACAAGGTGTAATTTATATGTTACACCAAATGATTCCACAATCCAACCCAAAAATGCATTGAGAACACTTATTTATACATACCTAAGCTA
>Ga0068628_1000512_pt1 | contig 13978 bp, 13 predicted proteins | sample InSIn2gowninarea_FD_77431 | JGI IMG/M metagenome (GOLD analysis project Ga0068628, IMG submission 77431) | Clean room microbial communities from NASA Spacecraft Assembly Facility at Jet Propulsion Laboratory, Pasadena, California, USA -... ... | reverse complement strand
AGTTTCAATTTTTTCTTCTCTTCACCTTTAGTTCCTTTGCAATCATAATTTTATTTCGAGATTCAATTTCATTATACTTAAAAAGAGGGGCATTTGTTGACACTTAAAAGTGGTCCCCTTAACATGGTCCCACTTAGGTGCAACTTTACATACATGTTTAATCATAGTTTAGTTATATTTTACCCTTATTATCACATATTTCTTATTTTGTGTTCTTATTTTTATATTAGGTACACCGGTATGGCTTCAACCAATATTCAAGGGGTCAAATTGTGATATCATGCTTGATATAAATGTAAGTATCTCTAACTTAGGGAAAGCATATCAATATTACATCTCGATAATCGATACCCTACTCTTGGGTGTTTCTAAATACTGACTATTGATATTGAAATATTTTTATCACTCAAGAAAATATCTATCATCCATCTTCACAATCATATGCTCAATTCAAATTATCTTCATGTCTATCATCATCGATCCTTATTGGTGAGCCTCATTCATTTAGAAAGCTAGCACCTATGCTGACATTCATGCTTGTATTGAGATCTTGGATATTAGTACCCACATTGTTATTTATTATGCAATTATCCTTGAGTTTCACACAACAAGATCAATACTCATTGATAAGTTCGTCCATCATATCCTTGACTATGACATAGGTAAGGACACATAAGTATTTATCTTCCACTTGATTGCTTTCTCTTTAGTGTGTGTAGCTTATTTTACATCTTGAAATCAATGTAATTTTGTTATTCTATTGCTAAACTATTATATTCCCTTATTCATGTATGTTTATTTGAGTTCAATTAGCTTAGATAAATCATACATAAATGTTTATGTGTATTTAGTTCATTTGGGCTAAAACCCTAGGTGATACCAAAACACATATGAATGACCCCCGAGAGAGGATGCAAAACCAGTTAAGAAAAAACCTCACAGAGTGCATACAATAAAGGATTTGTTCTTAAAAGATGAGCTTTAGAGACTATTATATGTGAAATTTATAAAAGCTATAACATATCTTAAATGGTTCTCCAACCCTTTCATAGTGCTGAAACCAAATGGAAGAATCAAGATTTGTACCGACTTTAGAGATGTGAATAAAGCATATGATAAGGATGATTTCTCTCTAACAAATATAAAAAACTTAATGGATAATAACTTAGGCAATGAGATTTTTCCTTAATGGATGGATTTTCTAGCTATAACCAAATAATAATAACTGAGGAGAATCGATACAAAATAACTTTCAAAATACCCTGGGGGACTTATGTCTACAAAGTTATGCCTTTTTTTCTCAAGAACGTTGGTGTAACATACCAACAAGCCATGAATTACATACTACATGACTACATACATGATATAGTTGAGGACTACATGGGTGATCTCATTTCAAATCCAAAACACATGAGTCTCACTTAGAAGTCCTATGCAAGATACTAGACCTTTTGCTCCTAAGAAATGTGTTTTTGGTATCTTATCAAGAAAATTATTAGGCTTCATTGAATCAAAAAAGGGTATAGAGGTAGACCCTAATAAGGTCAAAGATTATAAAATCTCAAGCAGTTACAATGTTTATAGGGAAAGATTCAAGTTATAAGGAGATGTATTGGTCAGCTTTCCAATAAATATCATCCATTTAATAAATTACTCCAAAAGAATGTTGAATTTATTTGGGATATAGAGTGTCAAGAGGCCATTGATGCTATTAAGAAATATATGAAAAATCCACCTATATTAATTCCACCTAGATCAGGAGTTCTATTCCATTTATAAATTTCTTCTACCATTTTTGCTTTGGGCTTAATGTTGGCACAAGAAAATGAGAAAAAAAGGATCAGGTAATCTATTATTTGAGTCATACTCTAGCTATATACGAAACCAATTATGCACATATGGAAAAGCTATATTTGGTGGTTATATTTGTAACATAAAAACTTAAACATTATATGCTTAATCAAAAGACTTATGTAATCTCCAAGATGGATCCCCTCAAATACATGATGAATAAGATGATCCTCAATACTAGAGTAGCCAAGTGGATCATGTTCCTTATATAATTTGACCTTGAGTTAATAAAATAAAATTCTATCAAAGCAAGTCATTGTGGATCAATTGGCTAAAGCCCTACAAAAACATGGTATCCCACTAAATATTGAGTTATTGAATAGTAATTTGTTTGGAGTATTTGATATTGAAGAAGAGGTAGAAAAGGAAGAGTATGATATGACCCTCTATTTTGATGGTTCACAATGTGAACAAGGGGGAGGAGTTGGTATTATTTTTATAACCCCTCAAGGTGTGCCTATTCCTTTCTCTTTAAGTTATCTTTTGAGTAGACAAATAAAAATGTAGAATATGAGGCACTCATCCTAGGTCTAAAACTGGCAATTGACATGAAAATGTAATGCTTAATGATCTACGGTGATTCATTTTTTATTATTAACCAAATCAAGGGTATCTACACATGTAATCGGACTCATATTAAATAATAAAAGGCTATGGTGGATAAATTGTTAGAATACTTCAAAGCCTATGAAATTCAGGTAACTCCTAGATCCTCCAACCGCTTTGCAGACACTATGGATTCATTGGGGTCTCCAATACCATAAAATCCATTATGGAAAATCACACATGTGGAGGTGATTACATTGTACAAGTCTTATCTAAAATTTCCAATGCCTCAAGATGAATCACAATCATAAATATACATTAATGAGTTGAATGTAGCATCAAAAGACTTGTGGTATCAATAATACAAAGATTACCTTAAGTGGGGGACCTTACCATCTACCATATCTATTGGGGAAAAATGATAATTCAAATCAATAATAATAATGAATACCATCCTAGGAGATGCAGTGTATAAAAGAGGTTATGATGGTGTACTTCTTAGATGTCTTGAGTGGTCAAATCAACAAATGGCCATGCATACTTATCTTGATGGAACCTGTGGGGGGCACTTTAGTGGTTATTCCATTGCTAAATGAATCATCAATATGGGTTATTATTATCCCACCATGGAACAAGACTATCATGACTATGTCAAAAAGTGCATCAAATGCCAACAACATACAAATTTGAAATATACACCTTCTCAAATGTTACAACCCATTTAGGCTATATAGCCATTTTCATGGTGGGGATTTTATTTAATCAATCATTTCAATCCTCCTTCATATGGAGATCACAAGTTTATAATTACCAACACAAAATAATTCACAAAATGGGTTGAGAAAACACCAATGGTATGTATAAACGGTCCTAAGATTGTTGAATTCATAGATCATAATATTATCAGTTAGTTTGGTATATCTGCATAGATTATTTCAGATAATGTTCACAATTTCAAAAATAAGGATATGCAAAGCTTTTTTTATATATATAATACTAAACACAATATTTTAACTCCTTACCATACACAATCTAATGGACAAGCGAAGGCTACAAATAAGATGATATTTTCCATTATCAAAAAGATAGTTAGCATATCTCATAGGGATTGATACACGCAAATTCCTCTAGCATTATAGGCTTACCAAACTAGTATCATAACTTCAATAGGATCGATTCCATTTTTATTTATCTATGGGGTTAAGGAATTCGTACAGTTAGAGCTTGAGATTCCAGCTTTGAGAATTCAGTTGCAAGATCTACTTTCAGAACTAGAGGCTAGAGAGGCTAGATTGGATCAATTAATTTTGTTAGATGAGAGATGAGTCGATGCCTTAGAGAAATTTAAAGTTTATTAGAATATTCTAAAGAAAGCTTATAAAAAAAGAGTAAAATTATGAGAATTTTAAATTGGTGATATGGTACTCAAGGAAAACCAACAAAATTATCACCATGAGCATATTTTGAGAGATAAATTCATTCCAAATTGTCTAGGTCCTTATGTGGTAAAACACAAATTTGGCTTAGAAGCATATCACTTGGCTACACTAGAAGTGGTCGAATAAGCTCAACTGATTAACATTATACACCTTCGATTATTTCACATTTAGGGGGGAGACATGGTCATTTTATTTATTTTTGATCTCGTTTGCGCTTTCTCCTAAATATTTAAATCTTAAAAAAAAATAAAAAAACTAAAACATAATTACCTTAATCATCATGAAATTATATCATTTTCTTGTTGTCACCTTGTCTTGTTTCATTAGTCCATAGTGACTACATGCCAATTTGGTTTGATTCCTTTTTATTTTTCATATGCTCATTTGAAAGTAATTCCTATGTAGGCTATATTAAGTAGCTTTGGGGGTCCCTTTTTCATGCGTCACTTATTTTGTTTCATCAAGATTGATCTTGGCATTTAGGAGTTGATACTTAGATGGTATCTTGCTTTTAGTTTTTCATACCTTTTTTAGGAATACAAGGACACTAGTCACTCATTTCCTAATATCACTTGGTATGCTTTTCATCTCTTAGTGTTTTTTGCATACATTTGGTTGTATTTTTCTTAAAATATTTGTAAGGTCTTGGAACCATTAGATATCATATCCTTCCTATTCTGGTTGGGGCTACAACACATCTTACACATTCAACTGGAATTCAATTCTAATACCTATTTGCTTTAATTGTTGATTCCATTCATTATGTTTCATCATTGCTAATCGCTCATTATTTCATCTTATCTCATCATGGGTCGGGACCGTTGAATGGTATTTCTTCACATTATTAAATTGCAAAATGTGAAGAGCAAGGGCCCATTAAACACTTTAGAATGGAAGTAGTACCAAAAATCCTATATCGTATCATTGTATTTGATTATTATTATTTTTTTAAACAAGTAAATATTAAACCTTTGGTGTAACACATTCACATAAGAAGCATCATATCTAAAGCAATATCTAAAAAGCAATATGCATAATCATCCCATAAAAAGTTGTAATATTGCATTAACATGCATAAAATAACTCCATGGCATTCCATAATAAAATATAAAACACATAACATAATATAAATACATATAAATACATACATTCATAAACACACGTGTTTAAAAATGCCCCATCACACACACACACACACACACACACACACACACACACACACATATATATATATATATTGAGCATAATACAATAATCATCCCACGACATCTAAAAAATACAAAAGTATCAAAATGGTCTCAAAATGCATAAGTCTAATAGTCATCTCAAAATGTGAATAATTCACCTTAAGTATGTCTCATAAGGTGTGACTACTGTGTAAGTCTCATATCTTCCAATATCCTCAAATCTGCCTAGAGGAAAAAGGGGACCCCTCATGCACCCTAGACGTAGATGGGGAGGCTCTTGGAAGCCTCAATGTGATGTGGGAAGCCCTATGGTATGATATTGAGGTAGAATATGATGATGTAATTATATGTAAACTCTAGCTAATACTTTTTCATCTTTAGGACCTGCTAGGGATCCATGAGCTCTCTAGGATATTTGGAAATGGAATCCTTTACCTCAAAAACTCTATCTTGTATGCCAAAATCTATCTTTGTAGGATCTTAGCTCATCGATTCATACCATCAATCATAGTTTTCATCTCCTACTCTCTTTTTTGACTCTCAACTAACTTCTACTATAGATTCACAACCTACTACTCTATAGTTACAATGTATTGTGCCTCCACTCCTACGATGATTGGAATCAACCTATCCACTAGGAGATTCATCATAGCATACTTGGGAGAACCATGTATCTATTGTAATCATATTTGGAGGGGATATCCTTCATCATAATCCTCCTCCTCATTTACATGTTCGGATATCCACCATGCATCATAGGCTACAATCATGAAGAATTTAGGTGGCTGAAGATGATAGCGACCACCAAAATAACACGTTAAAGAACTAACCAATTTCACCAAAGTGCACTTGACCAAAGTATAAATTGTTATATATGATTAGGAAAAGGAGAAATATACTTTTCAAATGGTCTATGGTGATAAAAAATTATATTCTTATATCTCTAGAAACTTACTAACAAAGTTCAAGTCACTATGTAGGAATTGAGTCACCAAGATAGGATCGTTACATAAATTGGGTCGCCAAGATTGATGATTTTGCTAAGGATAACGAATGAAAAAGTATGTCATGTTATATATAATTGGAAATTTTATGAAGATTAATTTCCAATCCAAATAGAATCAATCCAAAAGGATTCTCCAAACTCTAGTAAATCATGGAGAAGTGAAGATTGGTCACTAAGTCACTAGAAAAAGATTGGATCACTAGTGCCAAAAGATTAGGTTGTAAATTTGAAAATAATTAAGAAAATGGGCTCATGTTATATATGGAAATAAATGGAAAAAAATATAATTTCCAAATGTGAAAGGTTTAGGATGAATGGAGAAATTTTTCTATAGTAAATCTGGGTCAAGAGTTTATGACTCAATGACTAGAAGAAAATGGTTGGGTAATAGTACTATAAAAAATCACTAATTGTGGTGATTTCATTCATACAAAGTATGGAGTGTCTTATATGGTTGGAAATCTCTATACAAGGGAATTAAAAATCAATAATAATCATGTCAAGGAGAGATATTGAAATAGGATTTTAATTCTCTTGATGATGATTGATTGCTACAACCTTTACTAGGCAGAAAGATATAAATGCAACTATCTCTCAAACAAGAGCTCAAAATAAAAATCTAATAAGTACCCACATGCCCAAAATGATAAAAATGATGAATATCACTTCTATTCACCTATATAACCAAGCTATAACACACATAAGTGATTCAAAATCACTAGACACCCATGAGTTGTAGAGCAATGAAGTTTGTTATTCAAGAGAAGATCATCAAGTTCCTTATTGAAAATATTATTACAATATTTGGTGTACCAAAATAATTGATCATGGATAATGGTCCCAAATTCAAATGTAAGGATTATTATTCTTATATAATTAAAATATGAGGGGTATTCAATCCTGAATGTAAATTGTATATACTTATTCTTTTTTTAAGAGTCTTGTATTTAATGTGCTCTTAGTTAGGATGTAGTTTTGTTTAAGGAATTTTTGGGTCATGTTCATATTACTAGGTCATATTCAATCATCATTTTATTATAAGGTGGGTGTTGTTTGTACAAATTCATATGAGTAATGTCTGGGTGAAGCTTATAAGTCATATGTTGAGAAGAGTCCTTTCTATGAAAATTGGCTAAGTCATTTTTGGGAAGTATTGTATATAGTCTATGTGTTTCTCTAAGTCATTCAATGGAAGTATTATATATAGTCATTTCTAGGATTTTTCTAGGTCTAGTTTGGGTCTTATTTCTAAGTATTATTATATATAGCTTATTTGTCTAAGCTATTCTCAGGAAGTATTGTATATATAGTCTATCTGTTCGTCTAAGTTATGTTCGGGCTCTATCTTGTGTCTAGTTACTTAGGTTTAGATCTTGTATATTCTGGGGGTTATTTTTGGATCTTGTTGTACATAATTGTTATTTTAGGTTAAGTAATGTAGCGGGCATTGTCGTAAGACTCTAGTGAAATATGGCCCATGAAAATCCAATGATGATGTCACATTTTAAAATGAAATCGATAGGAGATGTTCACAACTCTATATTCAACAAACCCTGCTAGTTTTGAGTGACAATATCATATTTTTGAGGAGAACTTTGCAGGAGATATTCATAACTCTTTATTCAACAAACCTTGCCAATTTTGAGTGATGACATCACATTTTTGAGAGGAAATCAATGGGAGATGTTCATAACTCCATATTCAATAAACCCTGCTAATTTTGAGCTATGATGTTACATTTTTTTTTTAGAAATCAATGGGAATAAGCATCTCAAGTTTCAACAATACCCATCGATGTGTAACAAGACCCTCTAGGGAAAAGTAAAGATTGTAAGAGGAGGTGAACATCTGAGTCCACTTAATCAAGGGTGTATGACCCTCAAGATTCTATCAACGTGTTGACTATGACTCATTTCCATGTGGCAGCAATAGTTCACTCTCAGGTTTGAATGAATACATCTTCCTTCACCCTTATAGTGATCAACACTAGAGTTACAGATAAAAATATTTAATGATTGCAAAGAGTTAGGTGGCTACCGACTACTAAGATGACTTGATTGTACTAAAGAAAGTGATGGAAAATACCTCTTAAATGTACATACAATTCCATATTTACCATGTTCAAGATACAAAGATGATCGATTACAGCTGTACAAGTATGAGATTGAAGATCTACAGATTCCAAGAATTGATGCTGCATCTAGACCATGCTTCATAATTAGTTGCAATTATGAAGCTCCTTGTAAATACTATAAATATTTAAGTTTATGCTATTTTTACTCAAAGAGGTAGTTGTAGTCTTTAATGGTGGACAACCACCCATTTTGTAAAGGAAATATTATAAATATTGGACTCTTTGAAGTGTACAAGGTTGAACATTTTAGTAAAGTTGCCCAATGTAAGCACTATTTTCATACGTGGTAATGCAATACTATGATGTTTTTCCCTTTGCATTCTATGGTTATTATATAGTTTTATTATTATTGTGTGTGAGGCTATTTATGAAGTTATGGCTATGTATTGCAAATATGAGACCCTAAGAGTGAGGTGGTCGATCTATTCTTACTCTTGGCCATGGATTACTACTTATGTAGTGATGCTCAAGTTGATTAGTTTATTTTTCTTTCCTTGTTTAGTAGGTTAGGTTTTTATCTCTTTCATGTTACTCTTGAGCTTTTTTTTTATCTCTTTCTTTTTACTCTTACCCTTTTTCATCTATTTCTTGTTACTTTCAAACTCTTTTATAGATAGGAATCAACCTATAACTTGAAGATTGAGCAAAAGAACCCACAAGCGCACTATCCGACCACCTTCTTCTCATTTAAGAACTTTGCTATTACCAGGCAATGTTGAATTTGCTAGAATAAACCCTTGGGTCACATCATCCTGATCAACAGTAGCATGTTCATTTTTGGCACATTCAATGGGACACGAGCAAATATCCAAATCATTTGGGCATGAATAGGCCATATAGCTATGTATGGTAGGCTATCACCCTTATTCTTTAACATCTATAAGGTTTCATAGACCTTATTAGTGACTTTTCTATCATACCAATCATTTTAACAAACCCTAGCACCTCCAGTTTGCAAATTTACTAGAAGTAGCACCATAAATTCTTCTCGATAGCCCATATTTCAAGATCTATCAGTTCCTCAAGGGAGGACTAGGTGAAAGATTTTTCAGACTCTATCCCTAAAAATTCCTCTAAGAGTTATTCCATTATCAGCTATATTTAATTCTATCTAGCAAAATCCTTCACTTGACCCAATTGGTCCAAATATGGCTTAACCTGCACCTGAAGATTTTCTTGCTTGGAATAATAATCACCCATTAGTAGTTCCTACCAATTCCTCAGCTATTCCCCAAGTAGCCTTTAAATTTTTAGCTAAGTATGATGGGTCAAGAAAAACACCATATGAACACTATCAAGATGTATCCCTCCTAGCATCAAGTTTTGATATTACAGATGAAACTATCATGAGTAGATTGTTATCACATTCTTTTAAGAAAAAGTAGCAAAATGGTTTAGAAATCTAACTCCTTAGTCTATAAATACATGGGGAGAACTATGTCAAGCTTTAATCAAAAGAGTTTTTGAAGATGGTGATGATAGTACCTTTTTGATCCTGATGCCATGTATTAAAAGACATTCCCATGAGTATGTGGATGATTTCAATATAATAGTTGAGAAAATTTGGATGTCAATTCCAACAAGGATTAGACCAAATAATGCTCAAGCCCTGGTATACTATAGGAAAGATTTCCACCTAGATACTAATATGCTAATTTTCATGTCTGAGGAAACTTTCCTAGATATTTATCAGATAATAAAAACTATTGAACACACATTGGTATCCTTTGGAAAAATTCAACCAAGATCTAATATGTCCTTATTTCCTAATTTAACTCCAAAGCAAGCTCCATTACCAATTCCTCACCCAGGAGTTTTAGCTTTACTACCACCTCCTCCTAAACCTATTATTCAAAACCAAGTACCAATACTCCTAGCTCTTATGTTAATAAGTACAAGTATTGGTTCAAACTCACAAGAAGATGAGAGGATAAGGTAGTTGGAGATAACTATTAGGAATCTCACAAATAAGCTCACTTTATAGGAGAGGTAGAATCAAGATCAAAATTTCAAAATATATGATAATCAGTATCAACCAAGATTCCATCTTAGGAACAACCAACCAGAACAACCTCCTGCTCCTAAAGCTATTGATAATACAATCATGGCTAGCTCTGTAGAAAGTGAAGCTCTAGTTGCTATGGAATGGTTTCCTCCTTGTTCTACTCCGCACTTTCCATACTCTTGTGAAATCTATCAACACCAATAATTGGGCCTACTTTTTGATTAAATAGAAGAACCTACATCATACCCTACTGTAGATGTTACAATGGTGAATTTTTGGATTTTGGATTATGTTGGAGAGAAGGCAAAAATGTACAAACTAGATCCTTTACTTTAGCAACACTGTTGCAAACCCAAGTCACTTAGCCAAATAAGGAATCTACTTCAACTACACCTAATCCATAAAGAGCTAGGGATCCTATATTTAAACCACTAAATCCAGGAAATCAAATTCCAAACCATTTGAGTCAAATTCCATAAGGTTCGAGTAATGTTGCTCCTATTGTAAGAAACCCCGCTCAGACCAAAAATGATATCCTTAAAAAAGAAAGGCCTCCTCTAGTGAGGTATCCATTCATAACTGAACAACAAAAGGAGAAGGATACTTGGAAATTTAGATACCATTAGCTTGTTGAAACAAATAAGTCAACCCCTTATGTTCCATAAAATATAGTAGAAGAATTGAAAAAGAACACCTTCTAAAATGACTATGTTTGATGCATTGAGAATTCCGTGTCAAATTAACCTTTTGCAAGAAGCTTTGAAGGTAAAGAATAGTAAGAAAAGGACTAATTAGGAAAATGTTGTGTTTACAAATTCTAATGATGTTTGTCTAGCTCCAATAGGTGTAAGAATACCTACACCTTTTTATCTTTCCCTTAGATTAGAAGGTTGGATAGTTAATAATTGTGTGATTGATACTAGAGCTGCTAGTACCATTATTCCCAAAGATGTTGCGGATGAAATGAAATTATATATAACTCAATGCATTGATGGAGTCATACAACTAGATTATTCCCTAGTTGATGTAATTGGTAGTGTCAAAGGAGTTACGACAACTTTGAATATTTGTATCATTTAGGATATTATTATAGTTGATCTTCCACCTCTGTTTGGAATCTGCTTGTGTAGAGAATTTACTGCCAAGTTAAAAGGATATTTAGCTTTAGATTACACACACCTCCTACTTCCTTTCAAGAACAAGCATGTTAAAGTCCCAAAGGAGGGTACCAAGAATGTCCATTTAATAAAGAAAACTACATGAATGACTCTGAGCAAGTAGAGACTTTTGAAAGGGATCCACTCATGGAATCACTACTAACCATAGAGATACTTTCAAAAAATGACTTTAATTATTAGGTCACTAATATTGGTATGGGTAATTATTACTTACATGACAATGTTCATCCAATTTTAGTCTCAGCTAAAAAGGAACATTAAGTATGGACAATGTTCTTTGATAGGGCCAGATGCAAACATGGTTATGGTGCTGGTGTTGTTTTTAAGTCACCTGAGGTACATATGAAAAGGTTTTCATTTATATTCACATGGACTTGCACCAATAATGTAGCCAAGTATGAAGCTCTCTATTTAGGGTTATCTAAAGCTATCAACATGGGTATCAAATGTCTAATAGTCCATGGGGATTCTGAGCTAGTCATTAATCAAGTGAAAGATAAGATTAGTGCAAGGCATCATTATCTGAAGACTTATAAGAATAGGGTATGGAGTCTATTATAATATTTATTGGCTATCAATTTTATTCCTATTCCTAGAAAGTTCAATCAAATTACTAATGCACTTATGGGAAAAGGAGCACATTTTAATCATACTCATCACAAAAGAGGTAGCTGTGGAGTTAAAGTTTTATGTAGGCCATCTATACCTGATACTACAAATTTTTGGTAGGTCTTTAACTCTGATGATCATATTATGAATTTTTCTGATAGATGAAGCAGTATCTCACACCTTTAGTGTCATAGAACTCCTTGATTATTTTTAAGAATCATATGTTATTCAATTGAGAAATAATGTTATACCCAAAGGTTTTCTTTCTTTTGAATAGTTATTTGACTCTAAAGACATCCAAAGGTCCAAAATACAAGCTATTCAAAAGGAAAATTATATGGAGCTGGAAGTTGAACTTGGAAGAAGTATAAAGGTTGGATCAGAATGCACTGAGGAAGAAAAGGAAATATTACTTCAGATTTACCATGAGTTTGCTAAGGTAATTACGTGGACTTATGATGATCTAAAGACTTATGATAACAATGTGATCCAACATACCATTGAACTCATGCCAAATGTAAAACCATATAGGAAAAAGCAGACACCTATAAACCCAAGGATACAAGAAGCTATGAATTAGGAGTTTCTTAATCTCTTGGATGCTAAAATAATTTATCCTATTAAGCACTCTACTTGGGTAGCTAATTTAGTCCTAGTAAGAAAGAAGAATGGAGAAATCAGACTATGTGTGGATTTTGGGAATCTAAATCAAGTGTCCTTAAAAGATAACTATCCTCTTCCTCATATGGAATAAATCCCGCAAACAATTATTGATGCATGTTTTTTCTCTATGATTGATGGCTTTTCAGGATTTAATCAAATATGGGTAAAGGATGAGGATTAGTATAAAATTGCATTTACAACTAAGCGGGGAACATTTTCATTTCAGAGGATGCCTTTTGGTATCTTTAATGTTGGGGCTACATTTCAAAGAGCTATGAACCATGCATTTGGCGATTTGATCAATAAAATAATACTGGTCTATTTAGATGATATTATTGTATTTTCTAAAAGAAGAAAGGATCACATAGACCACCTTAGGCAAGTTTTTGAGAAATGTATATAATATGGGATTTATATTAATCCCAAAAAGTCTATTTTATGATCAACCAAGGGAAATTGCATGGTTATATTATTTATGGGGAAGGGTTAGCAATTGATACAGACATCATAAAATCTATTGAGGCATTTCCTTTACCCTCAAATAAGAAGGCCCTGCATTCATTTCTTGGTCAAATTAATTTTGTTAGGAATTTATTAGTGATTTCTCTAAAATTGTTTCTCCAATCACTGCAATTTTAAAGAAATATGTTCAGTTTTCTTGGTTTGATGAAGCAAAAGCAACTTTTCATAATATCAAGTGAGAAATAACAAAAGCTCTAGTTTTGAAAAATCCAAATTTCTCAAAATATTTTATTATGTATACTTATGGATATGAGCAAAGCATTACAGCCATATTGGCACAGAAAGATAACCAAAAGAAAGAACATCCCATAGCCTTTCATAGTCAAACACTGCATAAACATCAAGCAAAGTATTCATTCATTGAAGAGCAAGTGTTTTCTATTATGATAGGGTTGAAAAAATTCAAGCATTATGTGTCTCAAAATAAAATTCTTATTTACACCATTCACTTGGATGTAAGAAATTATGTTATTCAAGGGGAATTGGGTGAAGGGAAAGCTGGTTGGATTACAAGGATAATGGAATATGATGTTGAGATTATACCAACCAAGCTTATCAAAGGAAGATCTCTCTATGAACACATAGCAAAGGCAACATACATGATTGCTTTTATTGAGGATGAAGAGCATGCTAATGAGTAAAGTGATTAGATAAAGCAATATATTGTTTATTTTAGAATTGGACAATGCCTTGAATCTTTTGATAGGTTTTAAAGAAGGAGATTAAGGTTTCAGGCATTGAAATTCATAGTGAATGATGACCATATCTATAGGAAATATTTTGATCTTGATTCTACCTCTCCTATAAAGTGAGCTTATTTGTGAGATTCCTAATAGTT
>Ga0068628_1000510_pt1 | contig 13979 bp, 6 predicted proteins | sample InSIn2gowninarea_FD_77431 | JGI IMG/M metagenome (GOLD analysis project Ga0068628, IMG submission 77431) | Clean room microbial communities from NASA Spacecraft Assembly Facility at Jet Propulsion Laboratory, Pasadena, California, USA -... ... | reverse complement strand
GGCTACCCGTTTCCATGAAAACAAATTATCTATCAGATTTAACTATGTAAATTATTTTAAAAATATCAAATTAAAAGTAGATGCCTTACAAAATAGATTGAAATGGGTCTCCTTCCGACTATAGAAGGTTGCATGTATGATCCAATTACTCATTTTTCTTTTTGGATGCTCGTTGTGAAAGAAATATACATGATTTTGTAAATATACACTTCCAGATTAAGATGAATCTTGATTGAAAGAGACATCTTGTTATATTAGAATCACAACCTCATATATGCACATATTCATCTTAATCTTCTGGATTCCATGCATTTTAAATCTTTTGCAATTCATGCATTCACACAGACTACAATTGCTAGAAATGTTTGAATTCTTTTCTAAATTCAACTGCAAAAGTATTATTTATAGGAGAAAAGTTTTCCATTGGTGATAAAGATTCATGTGTCCTCCAAGTGCCTCTGATTTGGAAAAAGTTTGTTGACAAAACCACATCAGTGAGGTTTTGCAAGGGAAGCCTCATCCTCAATAGTTCGCTTCCTTTTATCTGCATGAGTTTAAATATGCAAAATACATCACATATTAAAATAACTACTCTAAACAAAATTTTTAAGGATTTCGGAATTACGAAGTATTTTATTGAAGGGTGTCTCTCAGCAAAATGCATCCGATAAACTGCAGAATTGACAAGACTTTTGACACATTTATACAATGCCCAAAGGGACAATAAAATTAGACCTAGTTAAATTCCACCAGATTAGAAAGTTATGGTTGACCTGACCAAAATGTTGAACACAAGTAAGGGCATTAATATTGCATAAAAGAACTCTTACAAAGTTGTCTGCGACAAGAAAGTTACAAATTCTCCAGAGACCTTTTATATAACTCAATTCCCAATGCCATGGCTGTACCTAAATTTGAATTTTTCTCACATAACTTCAAAATTTTATGAAATAATCAGTGATAACAGATACCTACAAACATATACAGTTAATTATTTTTGAGGAGTCAAATTTATGGAAAATTCTTTCTAAAGTAACATTTATTTTTGAGGAGTCAAATTTATGGAAAATTCTTTCTAAAGTAACAAATATGAATACAGTTCATGGACAAATTTAGTAAGATTTAGTTCAAATCTATTGATCATTGGCCTATGGGTTAGTTCATTCTGAGTTTAATTCAACGAATTCTTATTAATATTTTGTTTCAACATACAAATATTATGCTTAATATTTCAGCCCAAATAGACCTCGATTTTCATTGGTGGATGCACCGCTATGTGAGGCACTAGGCAAGGAGGATTGAGCAAGTAGAGCAACACTGGCTGGAGGCGCAATGATCTAGTAGGCCAGATGTACTCTCTCCTAACTGCATGAGGATTTTCATTTTCTTGTCTGAGAGCATTAGATCCTTTTTCTTTTCCCTGCTTATCGTTGTTCCACCTTAATAACTCCAGTAACCACTAACCATGCCCTCCTTCGAGGGAGTGTAGTGACAATAATTTCGGTAGCTTAAACCTACTTGCGGTGCTGGAGGGGTTGGTTTGTTTTGTCTATGATTAGGGGTAGGCTAGTTTTGGTTCTCATTGGAATTCCTACAACACCATTAATATTATTAAAACAATGAGTAATTGATAGGATTATTCAAACCTCATATTGGAACGGGACAATATTTTTTTACAGGATAGATAAACATGCATGTTTGGTAAACGGATTGCTCCAGCAGGATTCTCTTAAAATTTCTCTCGTAATCAATGTCTGGATTTCTCTGGATTTCTCTAGTAATCAATGTCTGGATTTCTCTAGTAATCAATGTCTGGTAGTTCTCTGCGTCTTATTTCGTGGAATGGCATTGTCTACGGAGGTCGTGGAATGACATTGTCTATAGAGGTCACAATTTTGTTCTAAAGTTAAGTTTATCGCTAGAATTTGGTGAAATTTGTCTTGATTTTTTTTTACTGTGAGAGTGTTGGAATTTCAAAATGGAGCCACCCTTCAAATTTGATGGCTTTTATGCCTCCCCAACTTGTATTTACAATGTGAGAGTGTTGGAATTTCAAAATGGAGCCACCCTTCAAATTTGATGGCTTTTATGCCCCCCAACTTGTATTTACAGTTTCAAGAAGGATCTTAACCACTTTGCAAAATTTTTAAGCCTATTTGACAAGGAAATGACTCCGTGATGGGAAATTTTCCTGTGTTTAAATCATCTTTTTCATGGTAGAAATGGATTCAGCACCATCAAAAACCCCAAAAGCACCCAAAATCTAAAAGCTTGATAGTTGTAACCCAGATTTTCAAAATTTCTTGCTTGATTTTCTCAAAATATTATCTAGATTCTTATTTTTATGGGAAAAGATATGACCTCTTTGGACTATACTTTTGTGAATCTGGTTGTTCTAAAGATTTCTTATTTGCTTATTTACCATGGATGTGTAGAAAATGATTTCAAACTGCCTTAAATTTTTGCATTGTAACTAAATGTATTGTTGTCTGAAAATTTATATAGCTCAATTAAATTAAACTCTAAGGATTCCTAAAACGCCCTAATCATGTTGTCCCTGGCGTTTTATCATTCCCAATTCAAAATGAAATTTTATTTGACCTCTCGTGTAGATATTCAAATGGAAATTCATCGTTTCGAGACTAGGGAGAAAAATGGCAGAGGGTGTTTAGATCCCGTTGTTTTCCTCCCACTCAAGTCTCTTTTCAGCAGTGAATATAGTTATAAAATTGGTGCATGAGGATGGGTATCTTGTGTGGGTAGTGCACTTTTACTTCTATTCAAGTGTGATGGAGTTGTAATTTATGCATACCATTGGGTATGTGTGGCTATAGTTACTGGTGCATCCTCTAATCGGTTTACATTCCTGGAGATATTAGAGTACGAGATTGATATGACTAGCGGGTCACTCCTCGAATATTTGTAAGACCCCACACTTACTATTTCCCTTTTTATGTGTATGCCTTACTTCATTTGTTTTAGATATCTGAAGTAGTATATATTCGTTTCATGCTCGAGTGCTTTACTCTATATAAGTGTCCTTCTATTCATCCAGATCTAAGCAAAGTGAAACACAGTTTGAGTGGGATCGGAGCCCACATAAAATCCTTATCAAAAAACTGGAGTGGAAGACTTCACTATTTTGGGTAAGGAGTTCATGCACATTACATAATTTGAAACATAGCATTGGTATTAAGCGGTGCATTCCTTTTCGTTTTCATAGTCTACAATTTGCGCGGAGGGTTTTCTAAAACACAACCTAGATTAACAACCTAGATTAAGGACTATCATATACAAAGGAACTCCACTGTAATCTTGAATATGGGGCTGTGGGGTGGATCTACAGGCTCCAAAATACAAAAAATGGATATCTAGATATTTTAAAGATGCAATGAAATACAAAGCTTCCTTCTCAGCAAAACAAACACAAAACACACAATGTTTATATATATTTAACAAATGGAAGTTTCCCCAGTCATGGAAGATAATATTCCTAAGATAAACTCCATCTTATCTAGCCTGCAAAAAAGGCAAAGGCATATGTAAATTTAATGGCTTCTAGCAAAAAAAAAAATCATTACACCAATGGATCTCTTCCTCTTAGATAGCCAACTACAATCCTTATTTATGCTCCAAAGGCTTCTTTATTGACCATTGATACACATAAATATTACGATTTTGTACTAAATGAAAGGCCTTAGTTTTGAGATAATGTTGGGCTCTTTATAACCCCATGGTTCCCAGAATTCAATGTAACAAACATGGTGGTCTCAAAAATTTTGATTTGGCTGAGACTTTCAAATCTTCTTCTCCCCTCCCTAAAATCCTAGAGAATATTGGTAGCACTCTGGGAAAATTTTAAAAGAGGGATTGTGAAAGAACTAAGAAAGGTATCTTCACCTTTGTTAGAATATGTGTGGAGATTGACCTAAATAAACGATGACCAACTCACACCATTCTAAAGCACAAAGACCTACGTTTTCTATAGACTGTGGGAACGCAACATTTAGATGTAGGAATTGTTTCCAAACAAGACAATCGAAGAACACATGCCAATAGATAAAAAAAAGTTCCCAAAAAAAATGCACACAAGCCAAGAGGATGGTAGCTTACAAAATCATCCATTTGAGGAGGAGGAAGAAGAAAATATGGAGAACTCAAAAAAAGAGAGAGGGGGCATATATGATAAAAGTACCTCCACTACTCCCAATCAATGTGGGACAAATTTAGTATCGATACAGGAACAAGAAATACAACCAAAAATAAATCACATGGAGGATGGAACAAGGGGTACAAAGCTTTCCCAACTATCAAATGGTTTAAAGTATAAATAAAACCCCCTAGGATCATCCATGGGTGTTATGGCCTTGTTTCAACTAGTAGGAGGTCCAAAAAAGAAAGGAAGGGGAAGCCTAGTAATGCCCACATTACTTGATCTTTCCCAGTGTATTACTTTTTTTATTTCTTTCGTTTTTTGTTTTTCGTTTTTTTAGAATGTAAGCATACTACTGAATAGCTTTTTTGCTAATTTATTTACTAATCCACACATATGTCTGCATATCCACACATATGTCTGCATATACAAAATGTATTTTTTTCAATATGAATGAAGTACGATTTTCTTTTCGCACGAAAATAAATTAATATTAATGTACATTAAAAAATGATTTAATTTAAATATGATAATTTAAGAAAAAAAATCTTAATTCAAAATGATTGAAAGAGTTTTAATTTAAAATTAGGCAAAAACCATTTAAATTAATAAAATGGTAAATTTAAAAGTGTAACATTGCATCCAGTTGAAAAGGTATAGGTTTCTTGATTTATGCAAGATGGTGAAGTCTAATTGTTGTAAGCTTTTTTAGTTTTACTAAAAGTTACAAATACAATTTTGGTGAAATTTCTATTTTTTTGTTATTTGAAATACATTTGTAATGCACAAGAGAATTTAGAGCCTTGAAAAAATATTAGAACAATCAATATTATAAAATTTTAACAACCCAAATCTATCATTGCAACAATTTTTGACTGGATTTTGAAGAAAACTCATCCAAAAATATGCCTAAAAGAAGATAAAAAACTAAAATGTTTAAACTATGATTTATAAAGGCAAGGAAAAAATGCATCCTAGGAAAAAAGAGAGAAAGAAAGGACGATGAAGATATATCTCCAAAAAGAAAAAATGGAGAAGCTAAATGGGAAGTACTTATCCAACTAAATGGATGCGAATGAAGAAAGTAAACAAGAATAGAGTTCCGTAACTCAAATAAAATGATTACCACAATTCAGGAATAAGCGTAAAGCTTTAAATTCTATAGTTATTAATAATTTTAAACTATTAAGTCTAATGGAATATTTTTTTTTTATTCATTATTAATATTTTATTCGTAAATGGCTTATCTCCATGTTATTTGATAATATTCTATAGATAATTTCATATATTAACATCATTTTCACTCTCATCACACTCAGCGAATTATAGAAAAGAAAATGTCATGGCCTCTCGCATCCCTGTAAGAGAGGAAACTAATGTTATTCTTTCTTATAAAGTGATAGAGGGTTCAAATAGTATCTACATATGTATACTTAGGGATTCCTTTCCATACCAAGATTTTAACTTGATTCCAACCAATAAAATTTTGATTAACCACGGGATATGAAACTCATATCTTATTTGAAGATAATGTTTTTAGCTTAAATTTCAAGATATTTAACCAAAGAACTCTTTCACTCACTGATTACAATTACCTTCTTGAATGGATGTGAACTTTGGGAACCACACCTTAGAGGTGTAGATCGAAATATGTTAGAGAGAGTACCTCTCACTATATTAGAAGATCTCCATTCCAAGGGACAAGTCCCTCATGGTAACATCCCTACGAAATATGGTGCAATATCATAGATGGATATAGTGATCTTTCATATGGTGAAGATGATGCACAAGGTCAAATATATGGGAAAATCACAAAGGAAGATTCAATATCTACACCTTCCTCTTAGGCCCCTTTATAAAGTGGGAGGATTTTGGTATAAATTAATGTTGATATATGAGGGTTTTTACATTAATTCACCTCATTGAGATTATTATTGACAAACCATCCCCACATAGATTTTGAATCAAATCCCATAGTCCTTCCAAGGGTTAGGTAAACAAGGGAATCCATATTTATATTTACAAATCCTACAGAATTTTTTATTTCAAACATTAATATAAGTAGTTTAATTTACAACTCTAGCATATTGGTGGGTTCAACAACCATTGAAGAATAAACTCTAGTTACCTTACACTATGACAAAACCTCTCACTAGGCTTAGAGTTTTCTCCCACCAAAATTACATTAAGATATATCACGACATTCCTCCAGAGCATTGCATATGAAATATGTGAGTATTTCAATCTAAGTCTGGGGACTTTTATACTTACATTTTCTCCCTAGGGTAAGATCAAAAATATTACTTTATCTCTTCAAAGATTCACATTGTTCTTTTTAGGTACTCATGGCCTATGATTACCAAATATTCTTAGATAACTTTGTCTTGGAAATGTTAAACCTTTGTTGATAATTTATCAAGGGTTATATTTGAAATTAATGTATACAAGTTGTTTTCCTCTTACACCCAATGGACCTCCAACAATACTAGGAAGAGGCGCCATGTCCAGCTTCCAAGGTCACATAAACAAAATGTCACAAACATAATGACTCCATAAAATCATGTTAATTACACTTTTCCTTATGGATTTAAATACTATAAACGCATCTCTTAAACAACAAGAAGACCTATTTCCTTTTACACTTCATTATGATTACATATATGTTACCTAGTGATGTATGTCTAATTATTTGTTCATTTTCCTTCTTTTAAATTCTATTTTTATTTCTAACATATCTTAATATTTTCATTCTCATCCTCATATATTGCATTCTTAACACTATCTTAAACCAACAATAATTTTTCTAAATATTAATATTTAAATTCAATTCCATTAGAAATATTTCAAAATTATAATTACTTAAATTGCATTAAATTAAAAATATGGTATAACTTCACAACCTATGGCATTATATATTTCATTTATATATTATTTATCATTTAAGGAAAAACCAAACCATTGGGTGTTATATTCATCATCAATATTAAAGAAAAAATGCTCCACCTAAAAGAATCCATTGGCTACACATAAAAGAAAAACTTGTGACATATGCCTCTATGTAATGGGTCATTAACCTAGTTTTTTACCGAAGAAGAAGAAAATACTTTAACCAATCCGAAAATTTTTAAATTTTACTCCTAGATCAAAAATAAATTTTAGCGAAGATAATATTGGAAAAAATGTTAGTTAACCTTGTATTCATGCATATGACTTTAATAACATCTATCCTTAACCGCATACCTGAAAAGGGATACTACCTTGATTTTAATTTATTTTTCAAAAAGTGAATAGGATATTTATTTCTCAAAATACATAAATGGGGTCTTCTCATTTCCCACTATAAAATTATACCTAGTCTCTCAATATCTTTTGGAAAATTTTACAATAAACATATGATTCTTTAACTCTATACTAATTACTCTTAAAAAAAATATGTATAAAGAAAGGAGTAATGAATTTCCACTCTTTCAACTCTAGTATCGATGCATGGAATTTGATAATCTGCTATGTGCATGACTTTAATATTTTCACTCAACTCTAGTATTGATGCATGTTGGTTCTTGATATTTTGTGTCCATGGCTTCGGTTATTTTCATTATTGTATTCTCATCGTCATTGTGTTCAGCTCTAAAATTTATTGATGGGATGCTATTGAAAGATCATTATTCATTCATTCCATCATGTCTTTGAACAAATTATATGAATTTGCTAACTACCTATAAAAGGGGTATTAACAATTTCTGAAAGTTTATGCATTCAATATTATTCGAGATTTTTGAATTTCAAAATGAAAGAGGAGATGAAATTCCTGTTTCTATGAATCACCTCTTCATGAGGCATTAAAACATTTATAAATCAAGAAGAAAAGTAGAGAATGCTAAAATAAGCTCACACATAAGACACAAGATATGCTCTCTGGGAAACCCTTTTGGGAGAAAACCCGACTAGAAGGTGAGGCTGCTTCACTCTCTTTCTCTGTTTGGAAATATGGCTTCAGATACAAATGAGTAATGCTTGTGGCCCGTGGGTTGCTATAGTGCACAAATACTCTCTGTGTGGTCTACCTCCTATCTCTCCTAGCTATCTTTGCTTAGCTATGGAAAAAAATGCTCTCGAAAGAAAGGAATGTCTCTTCCTCCTAGTGGCCCGGTTATAACACAACCCAATAGCCTACTAGCAGTTAAGTTTGACTACATAAACTCTTAACTAGAGTTACAAAATAGAATATTTTTAGAGTCTTTTACATCATAAATGCGTGCCTAGCCCCTTTTCCATGAATAATGGGGTTGACGCGACATCCGACCGAACTATAGGTGTGAAAATAGAAAGGTCAACTTATGAGTGGCATAAATTTTGCATACAGACTTTGATTGACATGCTTCTTGTGCCATTTCAAAGGTCTCCCAGTGTAGAATAGCATGAAATGGAGTTGCGCTAAAAAGACAAATTTTTATGCCTGAAAAATGTCATTTGATAACTCAAAATGCTCCTAAAAGGTTTCAGATCTTGTTTCACCAAACTGGGTTTCGCCGGTAAAAATAGTCACATCAGCTAATTCCTCCACTTTTTCCACTCCAAATTCATCGAGATGGATGACAAACGATATATTGATCCAATTTAGATCAATTGAAAACCTTGCATATGTTAATTGTGGAGTACTCTGAAAAAACCTATTTAATGGTAACTCAAAAGAAGATTTGAAAACAAATTTGATATTTAAAAAGATTGAAAGTTGGGTCTATTTTCTAACTCCAAACTTGTCGTGAAGGGATCCTCATAAGAATCAAAACTATATCCTTTTCCAAATTTTGTCACTCCAATATGGAACTCCTCCTACTCCATCCTGTTTTTCAAATACCTCCATCTGATGACAATTATAATGTTGCAAACAAAATCTTTCTCAACAAGAAAAGATTGGTTGCAACTCTAATTCTTTATTATCTTCATGTATATCCGATAAATATGGGGAAGCCATGTCTTGTAAAACAAGAATCACTTAGGATGGTTGTTCATATGTTTCAATGAAAACTTCATCTTGATTTCCTAATTTTTTTTATTTTATAACTTCAAGAGATATGAGATTCTGAATGACTTGTCCATTTTTGAAATAGTCCAAAAGAACTAGCTCTTCTTCCATAGCTGAAACATGAGGAAACAAATCTATAGAAATTGTTGACTAACTATCATTACTCCTTCCTTGGTCACTTAAAATATGAACATTTTCATCAACTTCAAGGGAAGAATCATAATTTTCAGATTTAAGATCACGATCTAATTCTATTTTGTCCAAGGAGGAAACCGCCATTTGTTGTTGGGATGATAATTCACATAGGGTTTCATAGATTTTATCATCAATTAACTCTTCATTACCTTGCACATTTTCTAGATACTAAATGAAATTTTCATAGCTTTCACAACAATCTTCAAACAACAATATGGGAGGGTAATTTTCTCTATAACACTCAAAGAATGTTGCTTGGAAATCCTTCAGGGAATACTAGCTACCAGGTTGTAGTCTTTCGTACCATGATCTCACGTCTTCTTCTAGGCTATCCATAGACATATTCATGAGGTAGTCTTTAGGCAAGTAAACTCCTAAATTATGAATATGAAAATGAAATTTGACCAAATGTAAACTAGCATCATCCCTTTCATGATCCTTGAACTTTGGCAGACAAGTTTGCCAATCAATGCGAGGGATGCAATTCAGAAAATCAGTAATATGAGAGTGATCGATAGGAGCAGACCTTGTATATTTATAAGCCTCCATGGGAATCATCTTTCAAGTGTGGAATCATTAGTGATTCTTCACTTTATGGATCTCATTGGCATTGGATTCACCAGGTGAATGGTACACAACCTCTTTGTCTCTAGTCTATATTCACCATTAGAGAATATATCTTATCGTTGTCATTTTCACAAGGAAAATTTCACCTTCGCTCCCTGCCAACGGTGCTAAAATTTTATCACTTAGAGAAAAACTTTTCTATGGGGGAAAACCTATAAGGTAACCTCTAACCAATATCTTGAATTAAAATTTATCCCTTTCAATCAAAAGGGCGATCCCTTCTATAACTCAGTCAAAATGACTGGTTATGTGCTTAACGCAATGACTAGATCTGTTGTAATAAGGCTCCAAAATTGTGGTAGGGTTTGATAGATTTCCATTTAGCATGGAGTCAAATATTTGGCTTAACAAAAAAGAAAACCAAAACATTCATAGAGGCAAGGTAGATGAGATACTCTGAGATTTAAAACTGTTGAGATGGAATGCAAAATAAAAAGGCAACAATATACTTGTAAGAGCACCACAAGGATGAGTTCTACAAAGAATAAGTCAGAAATTTCTGAATGACTAATGATATAAACAATGCATAGTAAATATGATTTTTGTTTGTTTTAATCTTATCAATCATAGAAGAACATACATATGACAACATAGAAAGATAAAATAAATAGGAAAACACATATCCAAATCTCTCAACACAAGAATCTCTATTGCATAATTATTCTTCATTAAAATTTCAAAAAATACATAGAGCACAATAAGTGTCTGATCAAAAACCAACCATTTTCCATTACAAAGTCTCTGTGTTTTTAGAATACTCGCAAACTGTAAGAAAGTTTCTAGAAAAAAATCAATTACGAAGTCTAAAACTAGATGGGAAATTCTCTAATAAAAAACTGAATACATTACATCTTTCCGTAGATCATGTTGTTGTTGGAGTCATGGCTGATGCTAAGGATTCCCAAGATGAATTTGATGAGGTGGAATCTAAGTCAAATTTGATAAGGTATTTTTTATAAATATATAAAAAACTAATTCTGGTGAATTGCTAAAAACTAGGCTCCAAATCCTCCTTCGTATCTATGAACCCTTGACACATGTGTAAAAATTGAGAAAAGTTTTTGCTAATGGGTCCATTTTTTACATAAACCTTGTTTATATTTCAAAAATTCATTTCTAGCTATTCATAAACTTTGCCCAAAGTTAATAACTAAAACACAAAATTATTTAATATTTAAAACTACAAAAATGGGATTTGAATATTCCTTCGAATCTTGCCAACCATGATAGATGTGAAATATATAAGACATTTTTATTTAATGGGTCTATTCCCAAAAAAAGCCTCAATCAATTTATTCATTTGCTGATGTCTGCCCCATCAACACATTCTTTTAGACATAAAAATTTTGAATTTTTCATTTGGCACTGATACTCGAATTGTCGGTGTTTAATTGATTGTCTTTACAAATTCACATTACTACTTAGGTTGTCAATGCATTCTTATTTTCAAATCTTTCAATAGCATTGATGTTCTATCTGTCAGCATTTTCACATTATTATTAACCAATAGAATCGAGATTGAGAATGAAACTATCAACTGAAATTGTTATAACACTATCCACCATATTCGTTAATGTAAGATTTAATACCAAATATAAAATGTATTACTAGTATGAAAATATCTCACGTTTCCTAACAAATGTTTATTGTTATTCTATTTTTTAAATAACTAGCATTTACACCACATGTTGCAAAGGAAACATCGTAAGGCAATGGCATAAGAAACAATAGCATAGAAGAAAGAAGTCAAAATTTAATGCAATTTTGTTTCTTTATTGGTGTTTCTTTTTTATCATAACCAAAAATGTTATTCAATAATTTATACAAGAATAATATTATGCCTTTGCAGTGGATTGTGCTGACCAACATAAGTTCTATCACACATTGTTTGTAGTAGACACCTTCATAATTGCATATGTTACAACTTTGAGGTACATAACCTTCAGAAATATAAGGTGATAGGCGATCATGAACTAGGTCATGCATCTGGGCATATTAAAAAACAATAAGGCCCTATATGAAAACCTACTGCAATTTTCTAAGAAATACAAGATTCTCTGGAACACAAGATGGTAAGCACATTTCATTTCTTTTAGGATGAAGAATGACAAAAATCTATGATAGAACCCCTACATTGTTGAATCCAAATATAGAACACATAAATCCAAATATAAAACACATAAATGCAGAGTGGAATCCCTCTGTTGGGGGAAAACAAACATGTTAGAATGTTTACTCATAATGAATCACAAAAATTAAAAGCCAAAATATGCATAGCAACAGGTAAAAATGTAGTAAACTATTACATCCTTCTCAGTTATAAAAAACCACTTGGATAGATGACCTATTAGGACACCCACAAGAAAAAAGAAGTAATTATTCAATAGATTAAGGTTAGTGTTCACAATCTAGTAACATGGAAAAACGAAATTGATTTCCCAATGGAAAAAAGCAAAACAGATACAAAATTTGCTCATCATCTCTAATGAATATGAAATTAGCAAGCATCCATGGGAAACAACCCAAAGGAGCAAGAATTTATCTCGATTGTAGAGTAAAGATCAACTAAACATAACACTAGAATCTCTCATAAAATTTACAATACTTTGGATGACTATTTGAATTTGAAATCTGTTATACTTCAGATTGTAGCAGAGGCTTCTCATAGAAAACTATATCGTCCATTCCCAATTGGATGCATCAACAAAAACTATATCGTCCACGTCCAATTGGATCCCTGAAGAGATGCTTGAACACAAAACACCGAATTTTCTTAATATGATTAGACATCATTAGAGATTTTATGCGAACTATAACTCTAATTTGTTATGGGACTTTCTTAGCCATGATATCATATAAAATGTGAGTTATAGTGTTTTTAGACATGTGTATTGATAAACCATGGTATTACATCAAAATCTATTTACATATTTAAAAGTAAAATCTCCATAACAAATTAGAAATTTTAACAACCTGTATCATTCATGTTTTATTCATATTTTGATGCTTATTATAAATAGATGATTATAAACTTTATCTTAAAAATTAACCATTAATTAATATACATGATAAATATCAAATCCTACCCTCTCTCAATCTGAAATTATAAAATATCAAATCACACAGTGTCTCAAGTCAATGACTTCTCATTAAACTCTGAAATTATGAAATATCAAATCACGTAGTTTCTCAATTCAATGACTTCTCTGATAAAATAATGAATTGTGAACTATTTGCATATTTGACAAATAAGATAGGAAAGAGCTTCAGTGTAAACCTATTTGCATATTTGATAGATAAGACAGGAAAGAGCTACAGGGTAAACCTAAAAATAATAGTGTAAACCAAAAGGTAATCCAATACTTTGGATTCCATGGACAATATTACATAGTACAAAATTGCTAGATTCCAAATACAAAGCAAACTCTTCTCGTAGATCTTCCCTTCTTCATTTTAAACACATTTCCATTGTAAGTGGATCTAATAAACGCCCAAATAAGCACAAACTGAAGCTGGTGATACAACGCTAACCCATGATTTTGGTTACATGACTGATGTTACCTAGTTCCCAGGAAAAGTTCAGTATGTACACGTCATGTGATCCCATTCCTAGCAAAACTATGTACACCAGAAAACTGCTCAAGCTATTTCTTAAAACGAAAAAAACACTAATCAACTTTATATGAAAGTAGTAAAAAATCAAAATCAAGAAAAAATTACACAGTCAAGATAAACATTATATAAATAGTTCCCAATAATGGCTCCCAAAATGCATCATGTCAATGAGTTTGAAACTCGGTAAAGAGATTATTGTTAAACCCTCTCAGCTACTTAGAATACAATCAATACATCTACCTTAATATTCAAAATAATGTTTCAAACTTAATTTTATACCAAAATAATGTATATATATACTTTTATACAAGTAAAAATAATATATATATATATATATATATATATATATATATATATATATAT
>Ga0068628_1000509_pt1 | contig 14001 bp, 10 predicted proteins | sample InSIn2gowninarea_FD_77431 | JGI IMG/M metagenome (GOLD analysis project Ga0068628, IMG submission 77431) | Clean room microbial communities from NASA Spacecraft Assembly Facility at Jet Propulsion Laboratory, Pasadena, California, USA -... ... | reverse complement strand
CTTGGATCCATTTTCTCCAAAAATAGCAATACTCTACTTTTCTAAAAATATCCTCAGTGCTTTTCTAAATATAGAACTTGATTTTCGAAAAATATCAATATATACAAAAGCAACTGCTTTTCAAAATTTTGTTGATCTAGATTGTCATTGATGTCAATATGGCAATATTCAAGAGGAGGAGACAGAGCATATCGGAGCCAAGAGGAGCAAAAGGAGCCAAGAGGAGCAGACCAAGCCAGAGGAGCCACATTGGAGCAAGAGGAACGCTGCCTATAATATGTATGCCAAAATAGGCATATCGGAGCCAAAGAAGAGGAGCAAATGGAGCAAATGGACCGAGAGGAGCAGATGGAGCAAGAGGATCCAAGAGGAGCAATATATATAGAGCCATCGGTAGATGCCAAAGAGGAGGAGCACACAGAGCCATCGGAGGGGTGCCAGAGCAAGAGGAGCCATATCGGAGGAGTGCCAGAGCACCAGAGGAGCTATAGGAGCATATCCAAGCAAGAGGAGCCATCTCTCTGTGTGTTGTTCATTCTTGTAAAGAATCCTTATGTTCAAAGCCATTAACTTAAAGGATCAGCGCCGAGACTTTTAGTGAAGCACCGGTCGGAATTGAAACCTTATTAAATTGACTAGTTGGTATATCGGGTCTGACCCTATTATCGGATCGGAGGGAAGATTTGAGGTTGCGAAGTGGGAAGCCCGACTTTCGGAGCCGAAATCCTTATCAAGTGGAGTATAAGATCATGTCGGGTCCGCAGACCCATTACATTGCAAGTCTGCCGATAGGGAACTGCCGATAGGCCGGACCCGAAATCTCTTTAGAAGGGATCTTAAAGGAGTGTCGGGTCCATAGACCCTTTGTATTACAAAAGCGCCGATGCGAACCTGCCGAAAAGCCGGACCCGAAATCATTAAGAAGCAGAGTTGAATGGGTCGTCTGGTCCGCAGAGGCCTTGTATCACATCGAAGCAGCGATTAACGAAATTGCCGAAATCATCCGGACCCGAAATCATTATAGAATGGGTCGTTAAAGGATATCGAGTCCGCAAGAGCTTAGGACTGTACGCCCATAAACGAAGCTGAAATAATATACAGAATAGTTGAATGGGCCGTTGGGTCCGCGTTCCGTCGGAGGATTGGGACTATTGTTTACGGTGAGTGCCGATATACATCGGACCCGAAACCAACATAGAAGGGAGTCTAAAAGGGCGTCAGGTCCGCACCTCGTCGGAGGTCAGGGCTTAAGGACTTATTGTGATTGCCGAAATCCGGACCCGCCGATAATTATAAAGGCGAACGGATAAGATTTGAGATCCGCGTCTGTTGAATGAACGGAATTACATGGATTCCCGTGTATTAAAATATATGTGACCGTGGGGTTTTATAGTGTTGGCCATATATTTGTATATGTGCATTCTCGCGGGGCTTTACAGCTTAGCCCGATAGTTAACACGGGGTTGGGCGGTGGCTTCCGATAGTACTAAAGCACCAATAAAAGGTGGTTTTTGATGGGTGATTAAAATGCTTGGGTGGTGGCTTCCGACAGGTGATTAAAGTGCTTGAGCGGTGGTCTCTGATAAACATAAAAGCAGCGTTGTTACAGTCTTATGAATATAGTCCTCTGCGTTGACTCAATGCTTGCCATTGATACAACGCGTCCTGCGAATATTGGAACATTTGTATAGACAGAAGAAGCAAAGGAATGGGAAGCCGAAGTGCCAAGCGATCAAGTGAGTCAGAGGAAACGATAGCGACAGAGGAGGAAGCCAAAGAGCCAGCATGTAAGAGGAAACGAATGGACAGGGGCATGGAGTATATAAAAGCAGCAAAAAACAGAAAAAAAGTTGTTGTTGGTGGAGGGTATAACCTGAGTTTGAGATAGTGAAAGCAGGAGAAGCAAAGGAGGCAGCAGAAGTAGTGGAAGCCGAAAAGAGTGCAGCAGCACACGAGTGTATACCAAAGAGGTTGGAGCCTCAGAATTAAACAGGATTGAAGTCCTTGGGAGTTGGTGCTCCTAAGTCCAAGATTGGTGTCTTGGCAAAATAGAGTTGGTGCTCTGGAGGTTGGAGCCTCACCAAAGTCCAAGTTGGAGCTTGGCAACTGATTGTGACTATCTATTTATTGTATTTATTTTACTGCACAGTTTTATTAATAAAAGCATTGATTCTTGCTGTTCATTTTGTGCTCTGAATATATATGTGTTACTAGTAAAATAATAGTGAAATAGTAAGAAATACTGATTCACCCCCCTCTCAGTATTTCCAACACTTCCTGCCCCTGCGGTTGCGTATTTTTTTGTTTTTATGAACTGATACTCCTGGTTTCTGCTTCCATTGGCTTCTTGAAGCAGTTTGAGACTGCATGACTATAGGAGGGAGTGGAACTCCCCCCCCTCTCGCCCCTCCATGGTGCTCAACACTGATACCCTGCTTCAAACCTTATCTCTGCACGTTTTTTCATGGTTGCCCCTTTAACGCTCTCCAATTTCAATAACCTATTAAGATTCATATTAATCATGTGATGAATATGTAATTACCCTCATGAACCTTTATTACCATCAGTTGTTAAACCCCTATCCTAAATCGTAAAGTACTCACCTTTATTCCCTTGTTTTGCTAAGAAAAAAAAATCATTTTATGATATGATCGAATAGTGTAATCATGGGCGTGATTGGACAAATTCAAATCATAATTTGAGCAAATGAATTATATGTTGAATATCTCATGATAGAGCTTCTACCTCTGTGGGTTGTTTAAACAATGATTTTACCACTACTTCATAACCATAAACTGAATAAATACGATGAATGATTATTGGAAACATGACATTGATCGTTCTGTACTAATGTACTCAACCACATTTTCTCCATCATGGCTAACCTGCATTAGAATGTTTTTTTTTTATCAAGAAGCAAAGGAATATCAATTGTGTAAAGAAAAATTTGAGCAAGTTGGTTTGATTCCATTTATGAAAAACTTTAAGGGATACCATGAGGGTGTTTCTCACTCCTTAATTCAAAGTTATGATGGAGAATATGTCAACTAGGAGGTCTACAATTAGAAATCACAAAAGATACTATAAAAGAGGCTTCAGGTGTGAATATATTAGATCCAAACAACTGATTTTCAGGCAAGTTGAAGTAAGACCCCATTTGCGAAATTTTGAGGAATGGTTCAATACTTTTTGCATGAGGACATGCAATGACTTAGACATGGGGGAGTTTTGAGCCTCCTTTTTGATGCCTTTCATATCCCATATTGTCCTCTATTTTTGATCAAGTTTACCTTGAAATCTACTCACTATTTGCTTACCCTCTTCCAGAATATACCTTTTAGCCTCCTTATGTATCTACGAGGTAATTTATATTTCAAAGCATGATTTTTATGTTTTCTTATAGTATAAATAGAATTATTGATTCTTTATACTCTTTAATAAATTGGATTGGCTCACATGGATGTTTAGACCATGTTCCTACTCATCCAGTACCAGTGTATTTATCCAGTACTTGTGCTCCTACTCATTTAGTACCAGCATTACCGGTCCAGTATTGGTGCTCCTACTTATCTGGAACAAGTGTTATCAATCTGGTACTTGTGTTCTCGTCTTGTACTCACGCATTTTCTTATCAGCTACTCGACAATAGTTGCCCGTGTTACTTCTTGCCCACGTTCACCCATGTATCTGTGCTCATCCTACACCAACAACACTAGTCCAACACCTGCGCTCATTTGGTACCAATCACAGTGATCCGACACCAACAACAACAATTTGACACCTGTGCTCATCCGGTACCTATGAACCAACACCTATGTTATTCCGGTACCACATGCATTGACTATGTTATTCTAGTACCAGACCCTACTGTCCAATTTCGGTGGTTGAGCAAACTGTCTTCGATGAGGTCAAGGAGATTGTTGGTCAAAGGCATCATCTTGTTACAACAAATCGAGTTACACTTCATCTCTTATGCACTGTGTGTCATGAGGATGAAGCTGAATATGTAAAATGATTTAAACTATAATATTTTGTAGTGAGTTATTACTATTCTATTAAGCCTTGAATGTAATGCTATTTGTATATAAAAGAAGGTTTGTAAATGATATCAAGCTAGCCAGAGAGAGAGAGAGATAGCTAGTAAGAGAGAGAGAGAGAGAGAGTTAGTTAGAAAGTGAGACATAGCTAATTGGAGACAAGGTTTTAACTCTATAATTATGCTGGAGACTTGATTTTGTAACCCTTTCTTTTGAAATCAAGAATATGAGCAACAATTGATGAATTTGATGTGTTTGTGGATCCTTCTATTCTGTAGATTATTCCAACTTTTCTTGATAGCTCGGCAAGGGCCCACCGAAGCCATCAAGGCAAATTTTTATTATAATTAGTGTGAATTTGGTTTGGTTTATGTCTGAGAGCTATTTAGTGTTCTAATTCAATTTTAGAGTGTTTGATATAATTATAGTTTTGATCTTATGCAAGTAATCTATTTGAGAGTGTGAGACATAAATTTGGAGATGTTAGTTTTTGAGTGATAACTCATTGGTTTTATGAATGCAAAATTATTTCTTAGGTTGTAGGTTTAAGTATTGATTTCTAATTTGAAAGAACATGAAGAGTTAAAGACAATGATCTCACCATTCACCTACATGTGCTGTTATGTGAAGACTCTTGTCATATTTAACATTTCATGTACAAGAATATATGGCTTCCTTCAGAACTAGTTAGATTAGGAATGATTGTTTTTTGGATGCTTGATTGTAGTAAGTTAATTGAAATCAATTGCTACATGAAAACATGGTTGAATCCATCTTTTCATTTCATGAGCCTGTAAATGGACAGACTTGTTATCCAAGCAAGAACCATTAGATTACATTTCTTATTAAGATTTTATTTTTGAGTTTTGCTTTCAAATTGTGTGAGGAAGTTAATATTGGTTTTGAATGCTTTTTATCTATACTCATTAAACATAGGAACTTATCTGTTATAAGCACATATAGTGTATCAAACCTACTGATTATGAATCCTTGGTTGATAATTTAATATTATGGCGATATATCATTCATATAATTGCCCCAAGAAAATGCCAGGATAATGAGGGAGAGGTGCGCAAGGAAAATAATTTACCTTCATCGCAGATTCTTGTTCAGATGTGGACTCCCACACATAGTCATCATAAATGATATCGTAGGTTTTCTGCGGAACACCAACTCCATCCATAATTTTATCCTCATGAACATCAAGAGAGACATTTGAAATGTGTGAACACAACATATCAAAGTCCGGAGGACCAAAGGAACCAAAGGATGGAGGATGAGGAAATATCACTTCATTGTAAACATCGAAATCACAGTCCAAACTTGGGCTAGAATTCTAAGTATGTGGGATGGTAGAAGATGGTGGTAAGTCAACAGATGAATTCTCAAGTTCTCTCACCTCAACCTACAAAACTGGAGCTGTTTGATTAGAAGGAAACAGAGAGTGACTTGGGACAACAACCTCATCTGTCACAGATTTAGAAGCTCTAATACTAATGTATGTTGGGAGGCTTTCGAAAGGTTCATATTTGTGCCGATTCATCAAAGTGTGAACAAGAAATAAAGGCTAATAAACATTACCTTCATAAAATTCAAATAAAAAATGAAAGAAACGACCGTGAAAATAATTAAGAGATTCATCAGATGCTTTTCACAATCACATGATTTTCTTGAACACAGATTTGTAATCATACCCATCAAAGGCGTGATAAAATTCTATGGCAATATGTTCAAAAGAGTGTATGGAAGCGACATGAAATGTGTAACACCATTCCCTTATGTGCTCTTCAAACGTAAGAGTGAGCAACCTAAAAGAACCTTCCTCGCAATGAATATTATGTTTTGTGCAAAATTCAAGAAAACAAGCAGTATGCCCAAATAAGGTTGTTTCACCCTCACCTTTGAATTTGAGATTTGACAAGTAATTAATAATTTCCACCAACACTTATAATTTTGAGGTTTAGAAAGAAATGTTGGGGCTAAGATATGGGAGGAAGCTATTAATGAGTGCGAAAGTTCAAAGAGACTTCATGGGATTATCTTGCCATCTGGCCCTTCTTCTAGCACCAGAAATGTTGACGGTACTGTACATGGCAACATTCAGGGGATCTCCTCGATATGAAGTCCCAATTAGACCTCACATCGTTTGGTGTAAGAATCCCATCCAGAATACGACCTGGTTTCCAATGTAGTGGGTTTTAATGATGTGCCTTGGCTGCAATAACGCATAGAGTGATGCATAATGACTTTGGTGAAAACAAGTGCGTGACCCCGCAGAGAGTCAAGTGTGATGCATGAAGGTTCTACCAAGCAGAAAGGAGAATAAATGAGCCCCTTAAAATCCTATAATAGTAAGCAATATGAATGGAACACGTGAGCATAAATGACATCACAATATAATATGCGAAGTAGTTCACACGTTAACAATGATGAATTAATACAACAACACACATTCAACAGGATTTGTACCAATTCAGAAATAGTTCATAAGCATAATCATAAGTTAAATAACATACATTGCAAACATAACAATAATAGTCCTACTATGTTTACAACATATGCATGAAAACATGTCAGCTCTGAGCTTTTATTAAGTGAAAGGTCTAATCATACATATACCATTGACAGACCACTAGCCCCAACAGTGGAATGTGAAGTCAATATCACTTGCTCCTCCAAATAAATATACTACCTCTATGCTACGGAGAAGCCAAGGCTCTCACAAACTCCCAAGCCTCTGATTCTAAGCCTATGCCTAGCCAAAAGCTTGGCTCCCCGAACTCCATTACATGAGTTATGAGGATGTATTTATAACAAGAGGTGGTGACTCTTCAACTCCCCTTTGTGACTTTTGGACTTTCCTCACGACTCTTCAACTTCTTTAGAAAATAATTGATTACATTACATCATGACTCTTCACATTCCATTTAGATTGACACTTAGAATTCCACTTACAAATTAATTACAAAATAATATTACAACTTACACTCGTACCCATATAAGACAAACTAGGGTAGATCCAACTAGACACCCTAACAAGAGAAAACACTATCATGCTTAAGTTTGGGAAAAATCAAGCTACCCAACTTCCAATTGATGTCTCTCGGTTACGTATCGGTGCCAAGCTTGGTACTGTGCGATGACATCCCCAAATTGTGTGATGGTGTCTGTCTAGAAGTAAAATATAGCCTCCATGGCATCCGGGTACAATGATTTGGAACCATTTTGAACTTCCTTCTGGAGCATGAGCAACATTTTTCTCACTTGGACAGGGCCACTGATATATTTCTGCATGTTCTGTCTATTCACTTCTAAATATTCCTTGGTGGCAATCTTTTTGAGCTGCTCCAAGTATTATTCTATCTCCTTCCTAACCTGGTTCCTGGGTTTGGATTTAGTGAGTGAGCCAACTGATTGGATCCTATGGGACTTCACCAATAAATATAGACTCTTGTGTAATCGTGCATAGAAGGCCTGAATGTTACCAATGAATGAGGAGATTTATTTGCTATTATGGATAAACATTCACACTTTTTCTTTCTCTAGCTCTGCCTATTTCTTCATTTTATTGCCCAAGTCAAGTAGTGACCCTTTTTATCACATTGACCATTCATGCATGATAATGATTGCAGCTTGCACATTCTTGTGAGTTTTGACAAAACATTTACACTGTTATTGTAAGCCATGCACGTGGACAACTACCTTATGCACAATAACAAGCTCCTCATAGAGAATCTGCAATTGGTATATCCAAGTGCCAATACTTCACTAAGTATCACAACATTCATTTCCTCTAGATGGACCTGTGGGGAAGCTGCATTCTGAGCTGCTCCGTGGAGTTTTTCAACCTTTTGCTTGGCATCCTACAAGTTCTTTGTCGATCCCTTATTCTCGGCCGTAAAAAACTTAGTATTTGACTTTACTGCACCTGTGAAGGCCAAGTCGTCTATGGAAATGGCATTGAGATTCTTCCCAATGTCAGCCACAATTACCTTTTCTCTCATAAAAGTATGAGATGTGAGATCATCCAGAAAATTCTTCTTACGCACTTGTACAATATTCCTTTTGAGTTAATTGTATGACAAATTGTACGTGTCCATAACCAGATCATCATCAAGAGGAACAAATTCCCCTTCCTTGCCTGGAGATGGCCCTATTGCTAGAGGTGGTGGAGATTGAATGGTGACCTATTTTGTGTTTGGCATCAAGTTGAAATCTTGTTTCTGTAGCTCTGGTTCGTCCTCCAATTCGATGATATCTATCAACTTTTCAACTTGCTCAACAAGCTCCATTTCCTACATCTATCTTCTATCCTCCTCTGCTGGTTGTCGGTTATGTTCTTTCTCTTCAACTTGTTTCTACATTGTTTCTTCTGCTATTTCTCTTTGCCTCTCTTCTTCTTCCTCCTTCTACTTCTCTTCTTGTTCTTGCTTTTACTTTTCTTCCTCCAATCTCCTCTACTCTTCCCTCTTCCTCTGTTTTGCTCTATGCATCCTCTATTTCCTCTTTGCCTCTATTGCTAAAGATACTTTCATAATAGATGGATCCAGTTTCATCTTGCGACTTTATTCTCCCCCTGGACTATAAACAACCTTTCTCTTTCCCTTATCCTGCGTGAGTTTTCTCCCTCCTTTTGGCATTGCTTCCAGAGTAGATTCCTTCTGCCGAGTCACCTCTGAAGTTCCTGCAAAACTGAAGTTCCATGGATCCTCCTCCGACCAATGAGATGTCTTGCTGAGCCACTAGAAGTGAATTATCACACATTGGTCTTTGTAAATACCACCAGGATTTTAATGATTAAGATCCCAAGTACCGAGTGCAAACTTCTCTATCACCTTTCCTTTAGTATCCACAACCTTCAAGTTCTTTATCTTGTACAATAAAATTTTCCTAGGAAGAGTTAGCTAAGGTTCTTTCTTCTTTATGTGAAAAGTTGCTGACAACCCTGTGGAGAGATGATATGAAAATTATTGCATGACAAGATTGTTGCTGGCATACCTTGGAAAAATATGTGACGTCTTCTGACCACCGAACACACTAAGGAAGGTGCCATCCGATGAGGAAAACTAATATGCGATCTCCGATACTATTTCCATTGCCCCATGCAAGGTGGTTCTTCCTCAAAGATAATCTTATATAGAGGAATGAGGAAGTAGTTAGTTAGCTTCTCTATTACTCCTCGATGACTGCAATCTTAGAGAAATTAACAATGGATGTGCACGAAAACATCTCGAGGTATCCAAGTCTAGTTCATGCCAGGGAATGCATTATGTGCACATATTGCATCTAGTAAATATGCAAACATATAAAATATCACTTTCTCGCCCTTGGGAGGATTCAGGGAGTTACATATATGGATACTTAACTGGTGAGCCAACAAGTTTGAACATTTGAATGACTTCCCCTCATTCACAACCTGGTTCACTAATATTTCCCACCCTTCAGGAAATTTCTCCATGCTCTGCTGACTGTATATTCTGCAAGCTAGGATGATCAACAACTGATAGGCCCTCCTGAGAGACTTTGTCTTTTACATGTTGGTGGGTGTATTTCAAAAATTTGATGGCTCTTTCACCCAACTTTTAACAACATTTTTCGTGCCCACATAGCTATTGGTGGCATATAAGTATGAATCCATGAGTGTTTCTGGTTGAGGCAAATGGTACATAAGGCAATAATCTACTGCTAGAAAGGTATCAAGCTTTTGTCCACTGGAATTGCTCAAAGTCATGGTATTCACATCAATATGTGAAACAATCTAGCTAATAACATATGCAAACAGGAAGGATGGATATTTGCATGCAACCCTATGTAGCCCTGATTTATGGTAATTAATGTATACCTATCGTTCCTCTAGATCTGCTTTGAATCTCTTTGCTGAAAAATATTCGTTCACTTTTTGCCATGTAAGATCTGATTCCTTTTCCACATACAATTGAGTGTCTAAATATATTGGCAAGTTTACTGGCACACTCTAAACTTCTTCCCCGATACTTCTTTCCATGGTATATTTTGAAGCAAATCTCTTGAGTGCCATGGTAATAGTGACTGCTGGAGAGAAGTGCTAAAAACTGTGATACCTATGGGAGGGAAAAGGCAGTCATGGCAAGAATAAATTAGCTTTTGCAAGGGCCACTTTCAAAGAAAGATCAGGTAGCAAACCAATGAATTGATGAGAAATATTGCACAATTCTCATGACTAAGGGAGAGAGACTAGTTGAGGGAACTTCACATTGTGCAGTCTTAATAGCCAAAGATGTAGCCTGAGCCTTGAGACTATGTAATGTGTAGTTCAGCCTGGGCAGTGACAGGGAGGGAATTTGCATTGCATAGTATCAGTGGCTAAGGTGGAAGGACTGATCCTTGGGATTTCGTAATGCATAGTTGGGCCAGTCATACTGTGCACTCTCAGAGGCCAATATCTCAGCCTTAGCCTTGGGCTTGCGCAATGCCCAGGTGGGTAAGGAAATGCATGACCAAGTGAAGTGTAGATATGCTCGGTGAGGGTGTAGGAAATAAGAATATCTAAGTGATAATGCAAGTTAAAGTGAAAATCTGACTAATTATGGATAGATCAATGTGAATCAAGTGAAGAATCTCAACATATGGAAGGATAAGCAAATATGTGAGGAGAGTCACCAAAGCGGCGATCGCCGGTGTGAAAAAACATGAAAATTGATTCAACACTTACAAAAGGCAAACGAAAAATTGAAACAGCACTTCTACAAGCTAATATAAGTTAAAACACTAGAAATCATGAAGAGAAACAAGAAAAACAGCACTCACAGAATCAAAATGACAAAAAATGACAGAAAAAGCAGAAAAAGACGAGAAAAATAAAACTCACCCGAAAAGTGATGCAAACTCCACTGAAGGATCCTTGATTTCCTTAGGAATGCTAGAGCTACAATATCAAATGTACAAATGATCTCTAGAGGCATTTATTAAATATATTTGGGAGGATTTGGGGTTTATGACATACATGATTAAAATCAAGGAAAATGTGACACTTGGCGGAAATTTATAAAAATAGGGACTGTGCCACCTTCGGGAAACTAATGATGAATCCCTATTTTCTACGGATTGTTTTTATTTTTTATTTTATTTTTTCAGGAAACTTTCCATGCACACTGTCAAGGAAGATTGCACAATTCTGGGGAACTTGGCAACTTCCCATCTCAATGTATTTAGCAGTTTCTGAGCTCAAGGAATGTCTTGTGCAGTTTCTAAGCTTAGTGTTGGGCTACCATCCATGAATGTGCAGTTCTCAAGCTGAAGGCTGAGCCGCTTACGAGGATTTCACAATTTCCATCATCAAGGCTAGATTTCCCTCATGGATTGTGCAATTTCTGGAGGTAAGCCCAAAATCGCTGCAAGGTCAATTCAGAAGGTTAGCTCTTAAAACTGGGAGGTTAGCTCTTGATTCAAAAGATCAAATAAGTACGAAAACAAACAAACACAAGCACAACATAAAAGATAAGTCTTAATAAAATCATGAATACTTGACAGAAGTCAAAGATAGGCTCATGTATATAGAAGGAAAGTCTCTAAAATCAAAGCATAGAAAAAATTTTGGCGGGTGGTTGTAGTAGCTACAATAGGCTCAAAGCCTCGAAATTATGGGGAGATCGGTACATTTAAATCAAGCAAACCTTGTTCAATGTTACAAATGGTCTTACTAGAGGAGGGAGAGGGAAGGAAGGATCCTTAGGGTGCTTTTTGAGAGAGATTTGTAGCTCTTTGATTTGTTGATACATGCTTGGAATTTCGTCCTCTATTCTTTGCATGATAGTTTGATGACCAATTAACATCTCCATGGTGGTAGCCATGCCATATGCTAGTTGATTATATCTTAATTTCAAGGAGAGGATTTATTCTTGCAATTGAGATATATTATCTATAATTCTTCATACTGACACAAACTATCCTAGGAATTAAGGTAAATTGACTTAATTGTTGGACCAGAGACTATAGGTAGGGTCCACACTAGAAAAATATAACGTTGGGATTCCAAATCTGAGATGAGCTCACTTGCAAATGTTGACTCTAAAATTATTGCAATTTGACCTCTGCCCACCTCGAGGTGTTGATCATCAAAGAAAACCAAAACCAAGAATTGACGAAACAAATAATTCCATTCAAAACGACATTTAGCCTTCACATATTCAAGAAAATATATATGCCATATCTGGTGGAATTATTTTTTTCGAACTGTTAGTGTCCACCTCAACACAAATTTTCAGCCAAGAATATATGAAATTGAAGTCGAGAAGAACCATATAAATATTCTCACATGAAATTGACACAAGTTCAAAGTATAGAACTACCTTTGAACCCCAATAAAAATCCAAATTTTATACCCAAACTTCCCTTGGCATCTTAACCAGGTCAAAGAGAATAATCACTTGTGATAGTATAAACACCCCCACAACATTCCCCCAATTTTACCCAGACCAACCTTCCACAATGCATCATTATCCATATAATTCTAACTACCAAAATCAAGGAATAAACTAGTATGTTTTCAAAAGGGCTAGGCTAAAAGGATGTTCTTTACTAAACTAACCACAATACCAAGTTCTAATTTTGGGTGAAAACAATACACACCAATACTTTCTCTCCAAGTTTTATGGAACGTGAAAATATCCTAAGTGACAACCAGAAAATAAAAAAACGACACCCTCACTTCATTTCATATTTCAATTCCACACCTTGAAATTCCCCAAGGCGGTGTTACCAATTCAAATGATATGACAAGTAGTGTACCTAGGAGCAATGCCAATTTGAAATTTATTGTTGATTACCAAAATCAGCCCATGAAAGAACATATTTGCCTCATAATTTTCATAAGATATGAACTCTTCTATGGGAACACTCATCATAACATATTGAGATGAATGGAAACATACCGTGAGATAAGTGACCCCACACTCATGCTACTCTTTGGAGTATGATAACAAATGAAGGTGACATGTAAACCAATTAACTCTATGAGTCTTTATTTCCATTATCGCATGTCTCCAATTCATGCCACTCAACCTACGTAATAAACATATCTTTATTACCATAAGATTATGGGATGGGACAAAACATCCCATTATTATTAATTTTGATTACTCCTAGGCCTAATAAGTAGCCTAGATTAGAAAAAGAGTCAACAATCTAATTATGTTGCCTCAAAACATGATGTGCCTCGTAAGTCTTAAACTTCTTTAAAATTTTACAGATTTTCTTTAGTATAGCCTTTATATGCATGTCTTTTGGGAGAGTCATCTTAGCTAGGATTTAAATGATGATTCTGGAGTATCTAATGATTGATATGTTAGGAACATTTTGTTCCTGAGCTAACAATTCGCCTTGAAGGAGAGCACACGCTTTTGCTTGATTTTTATATCGAGATCCTAATTCCTAGGAAAACGTTAATTCAATCAATTTATTAAGGAAAATAATAACCCCTCTGCTCCTACCATCCCTTCTCTTATAAGCTCATAAGTTGGCTCTTGTCCTTTTTAAAATAACACAACATGAATAATATCTTATGTTTATGAGTAGCAATAACATGATTGACTTCATATATTGTTGATGAAATATTATTGCAAAATTAGTTGCTTACAATATATCTCTTGGGTGAATGGTTGAGTGAAAATGCATTGTATATCTTGACCATTGTCCAATGTTGTATGTCTATTTATACTAGTTATAATGAGCTCTTGATTTCCTTCTCCTTAACTTCTTATTGTCCTAAAGAGGTGTTTTAAGTTCTTAAGCTTATGTTGATTATATATTTTAACATCCAATGGGGATGGATCAAAGTCAATAGTTGACTTTTATTCCATAATCATTACTTAATCTACAAATGACATAATAATGCCCTAGATAGATGGCTTGAACACTTAATTGACAACTTGAGTTGAAAGATATTGAAATGTTACTTAACAACTTGAATTGGAAAATCTCCTAAATT
>Ga0068628_1000508_pt1 | contig 14005 bp, 5 predicted proteins | sample InSIn2gowninarea_FD_77431 | JGI IMG/M metagenome (GOLD analysis project Ga0068628, IMG submission 77431) | Clean room microbial communities from NASA Spacecraft Assembly Facility at Jet Propulsion Laboratory, Pasadena, California, USA -... ... | reverse complement strand
TGGAGAATACTGAAATATGCTTACAACCGAAAATAGAAGTAAACCAGCTAGGGCGATGGTAGCTTATCTCTGAGAAGAGATGTGGCGGCTACATGCCTCTGAACTGTTCCGAACTGTGTTACACTAAGGCTCGAAGGCCTATTTATTATTGAGAAAACAATGGAAAACCCTTCACATTCCGAAATATAACCCTAGAAGATGAAATGCCAAATTGTGGGCCCCGTTTGGGTAAATTGGTACATCAATTTCCCGGGGTCATAACGTTGGCATACGATCTCCGTTTGACGCATACAATAGCTCGTTAGAAAGATCTATTCGAGCACTATCATTGTTGGAATGTGCGACACCGGTCCCCTTGGATTCCCCAAAAAACATCGTTTAGGGCCTCAAAATGGCTCCGGAAGTTCATGACCCGAAAAAACTGCTAAAAATAGTAAGTTGTGCTACAATTAAGGAAACTGAAAATGCTGAGAAGAACAATGGTGGGGGTCCAGGTGGGCTTGGCAGGTGGCCACTAAGATCCACCTGGATCATCAAAAGACCCGCCTGAACGATTTTACATGGGTGCCCGCACGACGAAAATGAAGCCACAAGGGAGAACTGGGCAAACGAGCTGAACGAATGTGCACAAAGCCAACATTGGGTCGCAACTTAGCATTTTTGATATGGGCTCATTTGCCCAGGCGCGTCCTCACCCAAATGACCCGCTCGAACGAGTTGACACAGACGCCCTCAAATGACCCACCTGAACGATTTTACATGGGCGCCCGCACGATCGAAATGAAGCCACAATGGAAAGCCGGACAAACTAGCTGCACGAACGTGCACAAAGCCAACCTCAAGTCATAACTTAGCATTTTTGGTACGGGCTCGTTCACCCAGGCATGCCCTCATCCAAATGATTTTACATGTGCACCCACATGACCGTAGTGAAGCCACAAGTGAGAACCCAGCAAACGAGCTGGATGGACATGCACAAAGCCAACCTCAGGTCACAACTTAGCATTTTTGATAGGGCTCGTTTGCCCAGGCGCGCCCTCGCCTGAACAACCCGCCTAAATGAGTTGACACAGATGCCCTCAAATAACCCACCCAAATGATTTTACATGGGCGACCGCACGACCGAAACGAAGCCACAAGGGAGAACTGGGAAAATGAGCTCCACGAACGCGCAAAAAGCCAACCTTGGGTCACAACATAGCATTTTTAATACGAGCTCGTTCACCTGGGCACGCCCTCGCCTGAACGACCCGCCTGAACGAGTTGACACGGATGCCCTCAAATGACCCGCCCGAATGATTTTACATGGGTGCCCGCATGACCGAAACGAAGCCACAAGGGAGAGTTGGGCAAACTAGCTGCACGAACGTGCACAAAGCCAACCTCAGGTCACAACTTAGCATTTTTGATATGGTCTCATTCACCCGAATGAGTTGACACAGACGCCCTCAAATGACCCGTCCGAATGATTTTACATGGGTGCTCGCATGACCAAAATGAAGCCACAAGGGAGAGTTGGGCAAACGAGCTGCACGAACATGCACAAAGCTAACCTCGGTTCACAAATTAGCATTTTAGATACAGGCTCGTTCGCCAGGGCATGCCCTCGCCCGAATGACCCACCCAAACAAGTTGACATGGACGCCCTCAAACGACCCCCTCGAACGATTTTACATGGGCACCCGCACGACTGAAACAAAGCCACAAGGGAGAGCCAGGCAAACAAGCTTTACGAACGTGCATAAACCCAACCTCGGGTAACAAATTAGCTTTTTTGACATGTGCTCGTTCGCCCAGGCACGCCCTCACTCGAATGACCCACTCGAACGAGTTGACATGGATGCCCTCAAATGACCCACCTGAACGATTTTACATCGGCGCCCGCACGACCGTAACGAAGGAACAAGGGAGAGCCGGGCAAACGAGCTGCACGAACGTGCACAAAGCCAACCTCGGGTCACAACTTAGCATTTTTGATATGGGCTCATTCACCCGGGTGCGCCTCACCCAAACGAGTTGACACGGACACCCTCAAACGACCCAGCCAAATGAGTTGACACGGATGCCCTCAAACGACCCACCCAAACGAGCTGACACGGATGCCCTAAAACGACCCGCCCGAACGACCCGCCAGGACGATTTGACCCAGATGCTCTAAAATGACCCGCCCTGTAAGGTCCTCGGAGCTACAGTGCGACGGGCGCCGGGCGAGGTCGTGCACGCGGGTGCGGGCGGGCGCACGGGAACGGGCTAAACGATGTGCGACGGTGGAGTGACGATACTTGCGACATAAGTGCGACAAAACTTGCGACATAAGAACACACCTTTATATGCACTAACACAACTACTCGCAAGCCGACTTGAAAGTTAGTTATGTGGGCGTGCGGTGGTGTATATTGGGGTCGGCCATGGGGCTGCACAACCCCTCTCAACTCACACAAAGTTTCATATATATAAGGTGAGCTTTGAGCTCATTTGAAAACAACGAACTCGCATCTTCTATACGCACAAGTGCAGAGGTAAAACTTGCACAGTTTTGGATGGTGCTGCGCATAACTCATGCGCACTGTCTAGAAGTAGTTTTGGGGAATTGTCTTGTGCCGGTTGGAGTGAGGGTACGGTTTACCCGGGGGTTTGACATATGTATGTGCAGGAATTGGTGAAAGTTATTAGTGACTCGAGTGAGCACTATATCTTTATGCAAATGATGTACATGTTGTAAAGGCAGTTCTATGCCTTGGTTGTAAATTATTCTAAGTATAGACTTGGAGTTTTGCCAAGTATACTTGATGATGTATTATTGAGAAAACTGTTATAATATATTGTTGGGCAGACTGTTCGGGAGTTGCCCCTCCCTTTATACTTGTTGCAATTGTTGATGTTCTTAGTTAATTGCATGTTGATAATGAATGAGTATGGGCTTCATTAAGTATAAAGGATAAATGCTTTTACTTGGTGCCGCACCTCGGTATAAGCGGTTGGAAGACTACCACAGGTGTAGGGGCGTGACAGGTCGTATCAGAGCAGCTGATCCAGGTAGAGAAGGTTGCTCGTTACGAAGTGCAGGTTATATTGAGACTTGAACAGGTTCAAGTGTTGAAGCATTTGAAGGTGATTTCAAGACTCGGTTTTGAGCAGGATTGCTTGCAAATTTGATAAGGGTACTTGCAGGTGAAGGAAACCGTTTCACACGATGTGAGACAAGGGTTGGTTCAATTGTAGGCACTTGATAAACATGGAGAAGGTTGGAAAAGCAGAGATGGTGGATGAACCTACGATAGGTGAGTCTAGCCCTGATGTAATTTAGAACTTTCGGTACAAGATATTGGAGCAGATGGGTCAATGGAGTTCGAATTGGGTTTCGATGAAGGCTGAAAGCATGAAGTTGCGGAAAGGCTGTTCGGAATTAAGAAGAGAACTCGAAGAACTCAAGAGCCAATGTGAAAGTACTACAGATATGGAACTCAAGGAACTTGATGGAGGAATCCAACAAGGTGAACTTGGTCTTCAAGAGCTCTTTGATGAAAGAGCCCGATTGAGGAAGGAAAGTGCCCGGGTGGAAGCTGAAGTCAAGCAAGTTGAGGAGGAGATAAAGAAGAAGCTTCTTGGTAAGAAGGTTGTTGTAATTGAGCAGGAAGAGCTCGACTACATTGACAAGTTGGGAACTCACTACCAAGAGAATCCTGAGGATATTCGGAAGCTAAGTTCCATGAACTTGATCAATGGACACTTGGTTGGTGCACTTGAGCAGAAAAAGGTAGAAGGAAAGCTTGAAGCAAGTCAAGCTAGGCCAGGACTGGGTTGCCTAGAAGGGCCAAGCAAGGAGGTGAAGTACCTTAGGAGGAATGTCAAGAGGGAGCATAAGCCTATTGACACTTCTGAGGCTGAATTCTTGAGAAAGGTTGCTGAAGTAAGGCACAAGACAAAGCCAACAGAGGGAAGTGATTCCTTGAAGCTAAGTATTGTGCAAGTGACTGTGAAAGGAAGGAAGTTTGCAGCTTTGATTGATACAGGAGCTACTCATAGTTTCTTGAGTAGGAAGGTAGCAAAATCCTTTGGAAAGAAGATAATGATGGAAAAGGAATGGAGTGCTTTCAAGGCTGTCAACTCTAACATTAGAGCAGTTGATGGTGTATTGAAGGGCACTCAGATAAGAGTTGGATCATGGTTTGGAAAGTTGGACTTGAGAGTTGTAGACATGGATGATCATTCTATGGTGTTGGGGCTGGACTTCTTGGACCTAGCACAAGCCATGCCAATGATGGACCGGGACATTCTCTTGATCACAGCTGGAGGAAAGACCATGATGGTGCCTATGAATAGAAGGAGTTGCTTGGGGTATAGACCAAGGATTAATTTTATGATCTTGTATCCCAAAGATCCCAATGTGAAGCATGAGATGTGGAGCAGAGAGGACTTGGGAGTATTGTACAAACAAAAGAAAAGAAGTTGGTGGACTTCATAGCAAAGGCTGGAAGGAAGAATGAAGGAAGTGAGAGGAAGGTCTCATGAACTTGGAGACACTTGATAGAAGAATATTATACTAAGGATCTTTACAATGGAGTTGCAAATGAAGGGAGCCCAAGTGCTACTTCAAGGACAGTGATTGATGAAGGTTATGAAGGTAGAGATCCTACTGGGATAGTGGACTTTTGTAGGTATGCTATGGGCATATATGACTTCCAGTTGACAAAGGACAAGCTAGGAGAGCTTGGATGTACATGTGAAGAGATTGAAGTTGTGCATAGATATTCAAAGACACAACATCAATCTGATACATGGGTGGATGAGATTCAGGGACGAAACTTCCTGGCCCTCCTTTCTCTATAAACAACCTTGAAGGAGGTTGGTATGGAGACCTTGGTAAGGAGGGACCACACCAACTATACAAGGAGCCTTGGAGGAGGCTTCTTCTTCTTATGATAGAGTAAAGACTTGGATGCAGATGACCAAAGGTTGGATGGAGTCTACATGGGTTAGGCATCAAGGATAGCCAAGAGTCATGGACATCAGGTCGGAAATTACATGAGCTAGTGGAGGAGTTGTACACTCTTGTGCAACAAGACCATAGCTTGACATGTTGCAGATGAGATGAGGACTACTTCATGGACCTGAGCATGGTTTATATGGAAATGGATTCTTGATCGAGTTAAGGATGTGACAGAATGCTTGAGAAACGACTGATGGTGACATGAAGATGTGCATTCTTATGGTTTGAGCGTGACAGTTGGATTAGCTACCCAATTAGTTCAGTCATAGGGGACGTCAGTGTACAGAGATGTGTTAATATTTGTTGGAGTATCATGACAGTAGTTCACATGAGGACAACACATGATGAGGTCAACATGATATGTTGCAGTAGGCATGCAGTTTGAGATGGGGGGACCAGCCTTCCACAATAGAGCAGCATGTGGAGATTGTGACATGATGATTGATGATCATGGATTGAGATCACTTCCGATTGTTGAGATTAGATGTTGACACATGATTGAGGTGTGTTAGCACTTGTTGACATATCATGGAAAGTTTTGCACATGGTGGTGATGACATGATGGAGTTGACACATTGTTGCAGTGGACATGTAGCTTGAGTTGGAGGGATTAAACCTTCCATGATGGAGAGCAGCATGGAGAGATTGTGGCAGAGTGATCGATGATCATGTACATCTGATATGAGACATACATTGGTATGGAGTATCTTGGTGACAATTAGTTGCTAAGATGAGACATGGTGAAGATGATGGTTCTACATATGTTGCAGAGATGTTTTATGTGGAGGAGTCAACATCATGGATGATATCTACCGGATGGAATGTTGTCGAGGACGACAATGAATTTAGGTGGAGGAGGATGTAAGGTCCTCAGAGCTGCAGTGCGACGGGCGCCGGGCGAGGTCGTGCACGCGGGCGCGGGCGGGCGCGCGGGCTGGCGCACGGGCACGGGCTGAACGATGTCCGACGGTGGAGCGATGATACTTGCGACATAAGTGCGACAAAACTTGCGACGAAAGGCGAGGAGTTTATGCGGCTAAGTATGGAGAATGCACCTTTATATGCGCTAACACAACTACTTGCAAGCCGACTTGAAAGTTAGTTATGTGGGCGTGCGGTGGTGTATATTGGGGTCGGCCATGGGGCTGCACACCCCCTCTCAACTCACACAGAGTTTCATATATATATAAGGTGAGCTTTGAGCTCATTTGAAAACAACGAACTCGCATCTTCTATATGCACAAGTGCAGAGGTAAAACTTGCGTAGTTTTGGATGGTGCTGCGCATAACTCATGCGCACTGTCCGGAAGCAGTTTTGGGGAATTGTCTTGTGTCGGTTGGAGTGAGGGTACGGTTTACCTGGGGGTTCGACATATGTATGTGCATGAATTGGTGAAGGTTATTAGTGACTCGGGTGAGCACTATATCTTTATGCAAATGATGTACATGTTGTAAAGGCAGTTCTTTGCCTCAGTTGTAAATTATTCTAAGTATAGACTTGGAGTTTTGCCAAGTATACTTGATGATGTATTATTGAGAGCAATGTTATAATATATTGTTGGGTAGACTGTTCGGGAGTTGCCGCTCCCTTTATACTTGTTGCAATTGTTGATGTTCTTGGTTAATTGCATGTTGATAATGAATGAGTATGGGCTTCATTAAGAATAAAGGATAAATGCTTTTACTTGGTTGTGAAACACAAACTAAGTATGTTAATGTGGAAGTAGGCGTAGTCCACGAATGTTAGTATTGGTGAAAAGAAAGCGTTCGGTGGTGCCGCACCTCGCTATAAGCGGTTGGAAGACTACCACAGGTGTAGGGGCGTGACACGCTCGAACGAGTTGACACAGACACCCTCAAATGACCCGCCCGAATGAGTTGACACGGACGCCCTCAAATGACTCGCCTGAATGAGTTGACACAAACGCCCTCAAACAACCCGCTCGAATGATTTTACATGGGTCCCGCACGACCGAAACGAAGCCATAAGGGAGAGCCAGGCAAACGAGCTGCACTAACATGAACAAAGCCAACCTCGGGTCACAACTTAGCATTTTTGATATGGGTTCATTTTCCCGGGCATGCCCTCACCCAAACGACCCGCCTAAACGAGTTGACACAGACGGCCTCAAACGACCCACCCGAATGATTTCACATGGGCGCCCGCACGACCAAAACAAAGCCACAAGGGAAAGCCATGCAAATGAGCTACACAAATGTGCACAAAGAAAACCTCGGGTCACAACTTAGCATTTTTTATACGGGCTCATTCTCCCGAGCGTGCCCTCACTCGAACGAGTTGACACGGACACCCTCAAACGACTTGCCCGAACGATTTTACATGGTGCCCGCACGACCGAAACAAAGCCACAAGAGAAAACTGGGCAAACGAGCTACACAAATGTGCACAAACCCAACCTCGGGTCACAACTTAGCATTTTTGATATGGGCTAGTTCACCCGAGCATGCCCTCACCTGAACGACCCGCCCAAACAAGTTGACATGGATGCCCTCAAACGACCTGCCCAAATGACCCGCCCAAACGAGTTGACACGGATGCCCTCAAATGACCTGCCCAAATGATCTGCCCAAACGAGTTGACACGGACGCCCTCAAATGACCCGCTCGAACGACTTGCCCGAACAAGTTGACACGAACGCCCTCAAATGACCCGCCTGAATGAGTTGACACGGACGCCCTCAAACGACCTGCCTGAATGATTTTACTTGGGTGCCTGCATGACCGAAATGAAGCCACAAGGGAGAGCTGGGAAAACAAGATGCACGAACATGCACAAAGCCAACCTCGGGTCACAACTTAGCATTTTTGATATGGGCTTGTTCGCCTGGGCACACCCTCGCTCGAATGACCCACCCGAACGAGTTGACACGGATGCCCTCAACTGACTCGCCCGAACAATTTTACATGGGCACCCGCATGAGTGAAACAAAGCCACAATGGAGAGCCAGGCAAATGATCTACACGAATGTGCACAAATCCAACCTCAGGTCACAACTTAGCAATTTTGATACGGGCTCCTTTGTCAGGGTGTGCCCTCGCCTGAACGACCTGCCCCAACGAGTTGACATGGCCACCCTCAAACGACCCGCCTGAATGACCCGCCTGAACAAGTTGACACAGACTCCCTCAAATGACCCACCCGAACGAGTTGACACGGACGCCCTCAAACGACCCGCCCGAACGATTTTACATGGGTGCCTGCACGACCGAAATGAAGCCACAAGGGAGAGCTAGGCAAACGATCTAAATGAACGTGCACAAAGCCAAGCTCGGGTCACAACTTAGCATTTTTGATACAGGCTCGTTTGCCCATGCCCAAACATCCCACCCAAATGAGTTGACACGGGTGCCCTCAAACAACCCACCCGAACGAATTTACATGGGCACCCGTAGGACCGAAATGAAGCGAGAAGGGAGAGCCAGGCAAACGAGCTGCACGAATGTGCACAAATCCAATAGTGGGTCACAACTTAGAATTTTTGATATGGGCTAGTTCGTCTGGGCGTGTGCTCCGCTAAACGACTTACTCGAACGAGTTGACATGGATGCCCTCAAACGACCCGCTTGAATGATTTTACATGGGTGCCCGCAGGACTGAAACGAAAGGACAAGGGAGAGTCGGACAAACGAGCTACACGAACATGCACAAAGCCAACCTCAGGTCGTAACTTAGAATTTTTTATACGGGCTCGTTAGCCCGGGCACACCCTCGCTAGAATGACCCACCTGAATGTGTTGACACGGATTCCCTCAAACGACCTGCCTGAACAATTTTAAACGGGCGCCCGCACGATCGAAACGAAGCCACAAGGGAGAGCCAGGCAAACAAGCTGCACGAACGTGCACAAATCCAACCTCGGATCATAATGTAGCATTTTTGATACGGGCTCGTTCGCCCGGGTGCGCCCTCACCCGAACGACCCGCCCGAACACGTTGACACTAACGCCCTCAAATGACCCACCCGAACGATTTTACATGGGCGCCCCCACAACCGAAATGAAGCCACAATGGAGAGTCAGGCAAACGAGCTGCACGAACGTGCACAAAGTCAAGCTCAGGTCACAACATAGGATTTTTGATACGGGACTGTTCGTCCAGGTGTGCCCTCACCAAATTGACCCGCCCGAACGAGTTGACATGAACGCCCTCAAATGACCCACCCGAATGATTTTATATGGGTGCCCACACGACCGAAACAAAGCCACAAGGGAACGCTGGGCAAACGAGCTGCACGAATGTGCACAAAGCCAACCTCGGGTCACAACTTAGCATTTTTTATATGGGCTCATTCGCTCGGGCGTGTCCTCGCCCGAACGACCCGCCCGAACGAGTTGACACGGACGCCCTCAAACGACCCACCCGAATGATTTTACATGTGCACCCGCATGACCGAAATGAAGCCACAAGGGAGAACCTGGCAAATGAGCTGGACGAACGTGCACAAAGCCAACCTCAGGTCACAACTTAGAATTTTTGATAGGGCTCATTCACCCGGGCACACCCTTGCCTGAATGACCCGCCCAAACGAGTTGACATGGACGCCCTCATACGGCCCGCCCGAACGAGTTTACATCGGCGTCCGCACGACCAAAACGAAGCCACGAGGGAGAGTTTGGAAAACAAGCTCCAGAACATGCACAATGGCAACCTTGGGTCACAACTTAGAATTTTTGATACGGGCTCGTTCGCCCAGGCGCGCCCTCGTTTAAACGACCCACCCGAACAACCCACCCTAACGAATTTACATGGGCGCCCGCAGGACCGAAACGAAGTGACAAGGGAGAGCCATGCAAATGAGCTGCACAAACGTGCACAAAACCAACTGCAGTTCACAACTTAGAATTTTTGATATGGGCTCGTTCGTCTGGGCATGCCCTCGGCCGAACTACCCGCCCGAACGAGTTGACACGAATGCCCTCAAACGTCCTGCCTTAACGATTTTACATGGCCGCCCGCATGACCGAAACGAAGGGACAAGGGAGAGTCGAGCAAATGAGCTGCACGAACATGCACAAAGCCAACCTCGGGTCGCAACTTAGCATTTTTGATACAGGCTCGTTAGCACGGGCGCACCCTCGCCGGAACGACCCGCCCGAACCTGTTGACACGGATGCCCTTAAACGACCTACCCAAATGATTTTAAATGGGTGCCCGCACGACCGAAACGAAGCCACAAGGGAGAGATGGGAAAATGAGTTGCACGAATGTCCATAAAGCCAACCTCAGATCATAACGTAGCATTTTTGATATGGGCTCATTTGCCCGGGTGTGCCCTCGCCCAAACGACCCGCCCGAACATGTTGACATGGACGCCCTCAAACAACCCACCTGAACGATTTTACATGGGCACTGGCACAACCGAAATGAAGCCACAATAGAGAGCCAGGCAAATGAGCTGCATGAACGTGCACAAAGTCAAGCTTGGTTCACAACCTAGGATTTTTGATACAGGACCGTTCGCCCGGGCGCGCCCTCGCCGAAACGACCCGCCTGAATGAGTTGACATGAACGCCCTCAAATGACTTGCCCGAACGATTTTAGATGGGCGCCCGCATGACCGAAACGAAGCCACAAGGGAAAGCCGGGCAAACGAGCTACACGAATGTGCACAAATCTAACCTTGGGTCACAACTTAGCATTTTGATATGGGCTCGTTCGCCCGGGCGTACCCTCGCTCGAACAACCTGCCCGAATGAGTTGACACGGACGCCCTCAAATGACTTGCTCGAACGATTTTACATGTGCACCCGCATGACTGAAATGAAGCCACAAGGGAGAACCCGGCAAAAGAGCTAGACGAATGTGCACAAAGCCAACCTCAGGTCACAACTTAGCATTTTTTATAGGGCTCGTTTGCCCGGGCGTGCCCTCACCCGAACGAGTTGACACGGATGCCCTCAAACGACCCGCCCGAATGAGTTTACATGGGCGTCCGCAAAGGGAACCTTGGATCACAACTTAGCATTTTTGATATGGGCTCATTCACCCGGGTGCGCCCTTCCTTGAACGACCCACCCGAACGAGTTGTTGACATGGACGCTGCCAAATGACCCCCCCGAAGGATTTTACATGCTCGCCCACATGATCAAAACGAAGCCACAAGGGAGAGCCAGGAAAGCTAGCTGCACGAACATGCACAAAGCCAATCTCGAGTCACAACTTAGCATTTTTTATACGGGCTCGTTCGCCCGAGCGTGCCCTCTCCTGAACGACCCGCCCAAATGAGTTGACATGAACGCCCTCAAATGATTCGCCCAAACGATTTTACATGGGCGCCCGCACGACCGAAACAAAGCCACAAAGGAGAACCGGGAAAACGAGTTGCATGAACGTGCATAAAGCCAACCTTGGGTCGCAACTTAACATTTTTGATACAAGCTCATTCACCCAGGCGAGCCCTCACCTGAACGACCCTCCCAAACGAGTTGACACGGACGCCCTCAAACGACCCGCCCGAACGATTTTACATGGGCGCGTGCATGACCGAAATGAAGCCACAAGGGAGAGCCAGGCAAACTAGCTGCATGAACGTGCACAAAGCCAACCTCGAGTCACAACTTACAATTTTTGATACGATCTCGTTCACCCGGGCGGACCCTCGCCTGAACGAGTTGACTCAGATGCCCTCAAACCACCCGCCCGAATGATTTTACATGGGCGCCCGTAGAACCGAAACAAAGTCACAAGGGAGAACCGAGCAAACGAGCTGCACAAACGTGCACAAAGCTAACCTCACGTCACAACTCAACATTTTTGATACAGGCTCGTTCACCCGGGCGCGCCCTCGCCCGAATGACCCACCCGAATGAGTTGACACGGATGCCCTCAAACGACCCACTCTAATGATTTTACATGGGCGCCTGCACGACCGAAATGAAGTCACAAGGGAGAGCGAGGCAAACGAGCTGCACGAACGTGTACAAACCCAACCTCAGGTAACAAATTATCATTTTGATACGTGCTCGTTTGCCCGGGCATGCTCTCGCCCGAACAACCCGCTCGAACAAGTTGACACGAACGTCCTCAAATGACCCGCCTGAAGGATTTTACATGGGCGCCCGCATGACCGTAACGAAGGGACAAGGGAGAGCTAGGCAAATGAGCTGCACAAACTTGCACAAAGCCAACCTCGGGTCACAGCTTACCATTTTTTATACGGGCTTGTTCGCCTGGGCGCGCCCTCACCGAAACGACTCGCACGAATGAGTTGACACGGACGCCCTCAAACGACCAGCCCGAGCAATTTTACATGGGCGCCTGCACAACCGAAATGAAGCCACAAGGGAAAGCCTGGAAAGCGAGCTGCATGAATGTGCACAAAGCCAACCTCAAGTCACTACTTAGCATTTTTGATATGGGCTCATTTGCCCAGGTGCGCCCCCGAATGAGTTGACACAGACACCCTCAAACAACCTGCCTGCACGATTTAACATGGGCGCCCGCACGACCGAAACGAAGCCACAAGGGAGAACCGAGCAAACGAGCTGCACGAACTTGCACAAAGCCAACCTCGGGTCGCAACTTAGCATTTTTTATATGTGCTTATTCGCCCAGGCGCACGCTCGTCCAAACGACCTGCCCGAACGAGTTGACACGGACGCTCTCAAACGACCCACCTAAACGATTTTACATGGGCACCCACACGACCGAAACGAAGCCACAAGCAAGAGCCGGGCAAACGAGCTGCACAAACGTGCACAAAGCTAACCTGGGGTCACAACTTAGCATTTTTTATACGGGCTTATTCGCCCCTACGCACCCTCACCTGAACGACTTGCCCGAATGAGTTGACACAGACGCCCTTAAATGACCCGCTCGAACGATTTTACATGGGTGCCCGGATGATTGAAACGAAGCCACAAGGGAGAGCCGGGCAAACGAGCTGCACGAATGTGCACAAACCCAACTTTGGGTCACAACTAAGCATTTTTGATACGGGCCCGTTCGCTTGGGCGCACCCTCACCCAAATGACCTGCCCGAACGAGTTGAAACGGACGCCCTCAAACGACACGCCCGAATAATTTTACATGGGTGCTCGCATGACTGAAACGAAGCGACAAGGGAAAGTCGGGCAAACGAGTTGCACGAACGTGCACAAAGCCAACCTCGAGTCACAACTTAGGATTTTTTATATGGGCTCGTTTGCCCAGGCATGCCCTCTCCCGAACGACCCGCCTGAACGAGTTGACATAGATGCCCTCAAACGACCTGCTCGAACGTGTTGACACAGACGCCCTCAAATGACCCACTCGAATGAGTTGACATGGATGCCCTCAAATGACCCACCCGAACGGTTTTACATGGGCGCCCTCACGATGGAAACGAAGCCACAAGGTAGAGCGGGGCAACGAGCTGCATGAACGTGCATAAAGCCAACTTTAGGTCACAACTTAGCATTTTTGATACGAGCTCGTTCACCCGGGCGTGCCCTCGCCCAAATGACCCACTCGAACGAGTTGACACGGACGCCCTCAAATGACCCGCCTTAACGATTTTACATGGGCACCCACACGACTGAAACAATGCCACAAGGGAGAACCAGACAAATGAGCTGCATGAACGTGCACAAAGCCAACCTCGGGTCGTAACTTAGCATTTTTGAAATGGGCTCGTTCACCCGGGCGCTCCCTCGCCCAAACGAACCTCTCGAATGAGTTGACACGGATGCCCTCAAATGATCCGCTTGAACGATTTTACATGGGGGCCCGCATGACCGAAACGAAGCCACAAGGGAGAGCTGAGCAAACTAGCTACACGATCATGCACAAAGCGAACCTCAGGTCACAACTTAGCATTTTTGATATGGGCTCATTCGACTGGGCATGCCCTCGCCCGAATGAGTTGACGGGGATGCCCTTAAACAACCTGCACAAACGATTTTACATGGGCACTCGCACGACCGAAATGAAGCCACAAGGGAGAGTCGGGCAAATGAGCTACACGAATGTGCACAAAGCCAACCTCGGGTCACAACTTAGCAATTTTGATACGG
>Ga0068628_1000507_pt1 | contig 14010 bp, 16 predicted proteins | sample InSIn2gowninarea_FD_77431 | JGI IMG/M metagenome (GOLD analysis project Ga0068628, IMG submission 77431) | Clean room microbial communities from NASA Spacecraft Assembly Facility at Jet Propulsion Laboratory, Pasadena, California, USA -... ... | reverse complement strand
CTCATAATATGAAGAAAAAACATGGTTATTCATTAAATCCATTAATTGATCTTCCTCATAATTTTGCGAGATAGTTAAAGTTGGTTGAATATCTTCAAATTATTCATCATCAACTTCAATCCATTCTACATTTTCTATTTCAATTATTTCTCTTGTTGGTGGATATAATGTAAACTTTTTAGTGGTATTGCCATTAGAAATAAACATATCACCAAACTTACAACTTATAAATGTGTTAGCTGTGGATAACCATGACCTACCAAGAATAAATGGATGACCTCCTAGATTAGTTTTGGGAGTTAATATCATGAAGTCATCTGGGTACTCCCATGAATTTGGGGATACTGATACATCTTCTAATATACCATCTGGTTTGATAACAAACCTATATATTAATTTTAATAAAGTAGGAGTATACTAAAGATTGGTCAACTTTAATTTATCCATAGTATTCTTTGTCATGATATTTATATTTGTACCTAGGTTAGTCAATGTGTTTTGAATTCCTACTATAGAGGTCTTATCTCTTATCTCTAAATCCTATCCTCCTTCATATGTGGATCTAAGTCCTAAATTAGTAAATCCTAAACTACCTCTTTTACCTTATAAAATCACTTCTTCCCATGGAGTCTCTATTGGCTTCTGGAGATTACTAGTTATGCCCTCATGCTACTACTTTGAGCTTAAGGATCCATCACTCATTCATGCATTAGGGTTGATATTGAAGGCTTTCTTTGTGGCTAAGAGAGGGTGAGATAGTTGGGGAGACATCTACAAAGTCAATATCTGTAAAGGGTTGTAATCCTCTCCTTCATTCATTCATACAAAAAGCACTTTGTTTTCCTATACTTATGTGTTATTGATGCATATGTATTTCAATGCCTTCTTGACCCATTGATTAGAGATATCAGTCTATGTTATTTGTATCTTGTAGTTCTCATGCTTGTTATAGTTTCTTTTTAGCTTCCACTTATAGCGTTTTGTAGCATACCTAGGGGGATAATATGGGGTACAAAGGGAGGTACCCAAGGGAATAATGTAATGTAATAATGTAAGGATGATAAATAAATGGAAATAATTAATAAATAAAGTGGTTAGCCCACATTATGCAAATGACCACAAGTAGGTAGGGAATAAAGTGAGAAGTTCATTGTATTATAAGTATGGTATTACGAGACCCATGGTAATTACCCATGGTATTGTATGTATGAAGCCTATATAGAAGCTAGAGACTCTCCATTGAGACATGTCAAATATTGCTTTGTATTGACAAGCATATGGCTTGTGGAGTGATCTCCTTCCTTAAGGAGTAGTTGTATGGTGTTTCCCTACCTCAAGGGTTCTCTCAATATCTTAATAAAATATATTTCTATTTTAGCACTCTATTGTGTTAATTTTTAGGCCTGTTTTGTATTGTAATATATTCGAGAAGCTCAGATCCCTGCCACAATTGTCTAGCCATCACAAAAAATTCTGAAAAAAAACAAAAAAAACAAAAAGAAAAGAAGAAGAAGAAGAAGAAGAAGAAGAAGAAGTTGATTTTAAATCAATTATATCTCCCTCATCGAGACTCCGATGCAACCAATTATTATTATTATTATTATATTTTTATTTTTAAATTGGGTGATTTTTTAAGAGGAGATCATAGCTTCAATTATTTTCTTGAACTTACGCATGAAAAAAATGCAAAAAGCGACTGGAGATCCGCCATCCATGATTTACCATTAGAAACATTTATGTAGAACAACTGACTTTAAATCAACGATAACTCCTTCATCCAGATTCTGATTTGGACATTTTTTTAATTGGGGTATTTTTTCGCAAGGAACTTAGATTTTCAATTTGTTTTAGAAAATTTTGCACCAATTTTTTTTCCAATAAATAACACAATAGATTGGTATAGTATAAATATTTTTTTATTAAGATCTTCAGAAAACACTTGAGGTAGGAAAACACCATACAATTACTCCTTAAGGAAGGAGATCACTCCACAAGCCATATGATTGTCGATACAAAACAATAATTGGCATGTCTTAATGCAGAGCCTCTAGCCTTTATATAGGCTTCAGACATAAAATACCATGGGTCTCTCAATGCCATACATCTAATACAATGGGCTTATCAGTTTATTCCCTAACTACTTGTGGTTCTTTCCATAATGTGGGATAACCACTTTATTTATTAATTATGACCCATTTATTTATCATTCTTACATTATTCCCTTGGGTACCTCTCTTTTTACCTCTCTTTGTACCCCATATTATCCCCCCTAGGTATACTATATGTTTGGAGTTGGAGCTGGAGCTTAAAAGGAGAGAGAAGAAGAGAACTTATGTCAGAAATAATTTGTTTTTGTAGAAATGACAAGAATTTTTCTACTACTAATGAATTCGAACTGAAAACAAGAGATATAAATTTCTTTTACAATATGTGGAATATAAAATCACAAGATAGAAAGACATGCAGTGACGTGCAACCATCAAAACACAAGGAACATAATAATTTTACAAGGGAACTCAACTGGGAAAACCCCTCTGCTGCTTTTCATTGATCAGATGAGAATGAGAAACTATCACAATGTCATATCCAAGCTTTGAAGCACACTCTGCACTATAAAATTGTTCTCTTGTTGAATGACCTTGTAACACCCCATCCCACATTTACCTAATTTGACCTGCTCACCAGGGTAAACATGAGATGAGAGTTATTATGCATGATATGATTTCCAAGATGCACTTATGGAAAATGGGTTCCAGATGTCCAGAACTAACCACAAACACCCAGTGACACATAATCACACTATTATCAACCTAACTTGACCCAAAACCATTACCTTTTAGTTTACCTTCCTTAAATTTAACACAACTTTCTATTATTAGCAGTTTTTTAATCCTAATTTTCCAAGGCTGTTTTGAGGGCCTAAATGACATTTTTAGGGAAAAAGGAGACCAAAAAACTAGTTTACTAGATTCACAATTATTTTTTTTCGGCCTTCTCATGGAGATCTTTGAAATGAGATATTATGATAGTCAAACAAAGATCGTATGCCAAAGTTATGACCCCGGGAAGTTGGAGGTCCAAATTACACATTTATACAAACACTTTGTGTACATAATACTTGTAGGTCATAAATACATATTTGTTCAATGATACAATAAACTCACCAGAGAATCATCAAGAAGGCTCTATGCCCTCTCTAGCTAGTTGCAATAACACTAGTTAGCCCATGCACCCATCAACCATTCAATAACTTATCAAAACATGACGAGAGCCATAAAAAGTATACATCATCTAACCAACATATAACCAACAAATTACTAGAGTAAAACCCATGGAAAATTAACCATAAGATAACCATCATAACCAACACATATGCTCATAGATCACAACAAGAAAAAAATATTTTATTGACATATGAAAATGCCAACCAAGTCAGAGACTTCCACGTACCACATGACCATAGATTGGGATGAACCAGATATTTCTTTCAACCAATCACCCCCATGCCATATTCCAAGCTTGAATGTGGGATCCCATGGACTAAACCAAGACAAAACCAACAAGGGCTTCCATAAGCCAAACCACCTCAACCTAAACCATAGTGATTCGACCTCCACGGTTGAACATCATTAACCATAACCATATTTGTCTTTACCTAAGCTTTCCAGGGCTCCAGGAACTAGTAACTCAATCCACAACCTTGCAGAGATCTAAAGCATTTGTCCAACCCACTTTAGGGACTAGTAACTTAACCCACTAAGGGATCCAGAGCATTTGTCCCAAGCTAGGCTCCAGGACTAGTAACCCAAGTTGTTTCAGGGCTTCTAGAGAATTTATTCCAACCCATAGCCATAAGGAACATGAGCACCAATAAAAAAAACAATCAAGTGGAAAATCCACAACACCATGTCTATCCAAGAAATGGTAAGGCAAGGCTCAAACCACTGTCAATCCATGCAATCCTCCATGCCAATGACAAGACATAACCAATAATCACATGCATATACCATGCATCAAAAAATCAAGAAGGAGATCATGCATGCAACCTGTTACTTGCAAAGCAATTTAGCTATACCTATTGATCTCACTATCTCCTTGTGCTTCCTTGCTTTTTTTTGCCTTATTTCTCTACTCCAAGTGAAAACTAGAGTGCTCCAAGAATGCTCAAACTGTGAAAGAGTGTGAGAGAATGCAAGAGAGCTCAACCAAAAATTGTCAAAAGACTAGCAATTGTTCCTCTAAAGTCTTTTTATCATTGATACCTCTAATTTTTTTATTTTCCTTCATTTTCCCTCTCATGCAATTATGTGACCCTTCATCTTACTTTTCTCCTATTTTCCTTTATTTCATAAATAAAATGCCACGGAAACCCATATGAGGAGGAAGAAGACGAGAAAGAGAAGGAAGGTGATGAGGAAAAAGAGGAACATGTCAAGGAGGAGACTGATAAACAAGATGAGGATCTAGAAGGAGGAGAAGAAGGGAAAAACATAGAGGAAAAGGGAAATGGAAAAGATGAGGTAGAAGACAAGGAGTCACCTAGGGTGTCTCCAAAACCCACTAAGAGAGAATCAACAGCGTCCCTCACTGCTCTTAGCACCCCTATCAAATAGAAAGGCAAAAGACAAAGGCAGACCCCCTTATTTCAGGACAAGGAAAAACACAAGAATAAGGCAAGGGAAACCCCAAACTCCAACCAAAATTCCCATTGTAATTTAGGACTCACCTAAACAGCAGGGGAAAATGCCTCATCCTAAGTCTCCTATCACCTATGTGAGAAGGCCTATAACTAGATCCACCTCATCCAAAGGAAAAGAAATCCTACATGATACACAACAGGACTGTCCTATAAGAGACTTTGCTAAATCTACAACACGGGGTTACGAACAAAGAGAAGGAACCCACGAAGTACTTAACTTCCATCCATCATCCCTATTAAGAGTCTTATTCCTCTTTTCAATTTCAATGGCTTCTCTTAATTTTCGGTGATGTAAATGGTCAACCCTCGCAAGGACCCTAGATTCCTCTAAGCAAATGTGGTGCTTCCTTAATCCAGCATGTTCTTCTAGAGAAGAGGAGTAGGTCCTACAGTGCCTAAGGTCTGTTGCATGCTTTTGAATCCTTTGTGACATGGAACGTCCTGTCTCTCTAATGTAGGGGGTTCCACAAGAACAAGGAATTAAATAAACGCCTTTCATGCATTTTGGATCAATAGGGTATTTGACAGATCTTAAAGAGCTACAAATGGTTTTTAAAGGTCTAGAGGTAGAGCTAATCGATTGCTTCCTCAAAATCCTAGCAATATTGTCAGTTGTCCCTTGGATAAAGGGGAGTTAGACACTAGGGGCTATCTTAACTTATTTCTTAGTTCTAGGTCCCTCAGTATCTTTTAAAAAGGCCCAGAGACCTTAGTGTAGAGTGTGCTTCAAAGCTTGGATATGACATTGTGATAGTTTCTCATTCTCATCTGATCAATGAAAAGTAGCAGAGGGGTTTTTCCCAGTTGGGTTTCCTTGTAAAACCATTGTGTTCCTTGTGTTTTGATGGCTGCACGTCATTGCATGTCTTTCTATCTTGTGATTTTCTATTCCACATATTGTAAAAGAAATTTATATCTCTTGTTTTCAGTTCGAATTCATCAATAGTAGAAAAAAGCTTGTCATTTCTACAAATGCAAAATATTTCTGACGTAAGTTCTCTTCTTCTCTCTCCTTTTAAGCCCCAGCTCCAACTCCAAACGTATAGTATACCTAGAGGGGATAATATGGGGTACAAAGGGAGGTACCCAAGGGGATAATGTAATGTAATAATGTAAGGATGATAAATAAATGGGTCATAATTAATAAATAAAGTGGTTATTCCACATTATGCAAAGAACCACGAGTAGTTAGGGAATAAAGTGATAAGCCCATTGTATTATATGTATGGTGTTGAGAGACCCATGGTATTTTATGTATGAAGCCTATATAGAGGCTAGAGGCTCTGCATTAAGACATGCCAAGTATTGTTTTGTATTGACAAGCATATGGCTTGTGGAGTGATCTCCTTCCTTAAGAAGTAATAGTATGGTGTATCCCTACCTCAAGGGTTTTCTGAAGATATTAATAAAAAAATATTTATACTACAGCAATCTATTGTGTTATTTCTTGGGAAAACATTTGGTGCAAAATTTTCTAAAACAAATTGAAAATCTAAGTTCCTTGCCAAAAAAACACCCCAATTAAAAAAATGTCCAAATCAGAGTCTGGATGAGGGAGTTATTGTTGATTTAAAGTCAGTTGTTCTACATAAATTTTTTTGACAGAAAATCGTGGATGGCGGATCTCGAGTCAATTTTTGCATTTTTTCAAAAAAATAATTGAAGATATGATCTCCTCTTAAAAAATCACCCAATTTAAAGATAATGTAATAATTTAGGGCTCTCCATGGCAGCGTATAAGAAGCCTTCCTTTTCTGCATAGTACCCTCATTGGCTGCAGATTATATCACCTTTGAGGACTGCGGTTGGCGTAGCATAGAGTTCTTTTGCTGTGGAATAAGGACAACATTTAGGGTGCATCTAGACTATGACAAGGGAACACACAGAACTGCGGTTAGGTCTCTTTTGAACAATGTGTAAACCTCTCCTTAGGACAGTGGATTGAGAACCCTTTGAACAACATATGAGAGCCAACTCTATGACCATGGTTAGGGCTTGTACTAACTGCAGTTAGGTCACATAAAAACCCTCCTTAAATTGTGGCCTAGTCTCTTCAAATATTACGGATAGAATACTGCATCTAGGGCCAGGATAATGACCAGATTTGTGTCGCTAAGACACTTCCTTACTGTGGCTAGAGTAAGGATAGATCCTCCTTTTAGGATTTCATATGGGAGCCTTTCTATAACAATGAATAGGTCTCTTCTAGACCAACGTTTAGGCTTCTCCTTGTTGCATCGTAGAAGCCTCCTTCATGACAATGTTAAGATCTTCTTACATGACTGCATTGAGGGATCTCTCTTCATGAAAACGTTAAGATCTAGGGCATCTCGTTCTAGAGTGTTGACATTGGAATCCATGGGGTTATGAACAAAGAGAAGGAACCCACGAAGCACTTAACTTCCATCCACCATCCCTATTAAGAGTCTTATTCCTCTTTTCAATTTGAATGGCTTCTCTTAATTTCCGGTGATGGAAATGGTCAACCCTCCCAAGGACCCTAGATTCCTCTAAGGAAATATGGTGCTTCGTTAATTCAGCATGTTCCGCTAGAGCAGAGGAGCGGGTCATACAATGCCTAAGGTCCGTTGCGTGCACTTGAATCCTTTGTGAAATGGAACGTCCTGTCTCTCCAATGTAAGGGGTTCCACATGAACAAGGAATTAAATAAACACCTTTTATGCATTTTGGATAAATAGGGTATTTGATAGATCTTAAAGAGCTACGAATGGTTTTTAAAGGTCTAAAGGTAGAGCCAATTGATTGCTTCCTCAAAATCCTAGCAATCTTGTTAGTTGTCCCTTGGATAAAGGGAAGCTAGACACTAGGGGCTATCTTAACTTCTTTCTTATTTCTAGGTCCCTCGGTAGCTTTTAGAAGGGCCCAAAGACCTCGAAATTGTCTTATGTATGTTTCCTTATTTGGAATTATAAAATATGTGTTCTTTGCTAGGGTTTCATGCCACTTTGCCTTTTTCAATGCCTTTGCCAATTTCCATAGCAATAAATTAATCACAGGTGATCCCCATCACTATGTTTTTCCCTACATTTAAGTTGGAATTTGTGTCCCATGACCTTGGTCTTATTTTATTTACATAGAAAATACAACCAAGGGTTGTTACAAAACCCTCCCCCTTGGGGGAACGCTGACCTCTGTGTTCTATGACACCTATAACCAACAAATCACTGCAAGACAAAACATACTGCCTATGGAGCTTTATAACACAACTCATTGTGGTATTTACAACAACATCCATATATATATATATATATATATATATATATATATATACACACACCAAAAATCCATTTGCTTGAATAAGCAAATAATGAAGGGTATAAAGCCCACATCTGATCAACCATCTCCCATGTAGCTTCACCGGGCTTAGCGCTTCCATTTCACTTTAAACTGCTCGATTGCTCTATTCCAAATCATAAGTTGTTTCCACTGCAATATGCATTGTGGCTATGGCTGGGATTCTCCCTCTGGTTCGACCTGCAATATAGACTAGTCAATAACATGATCATCATCCTTTACATATCTCTTAAGCATTTAAACATGGAAAACATCACGAAATTTCATTGTTGGCAGAAATGCAAGTCTATAGGCCACTAGTCCAATACTTTCAAGGATCTCAAAAGGCCCACAATACCGAGGTGCCAGCTTGGCACATGATCCAATCCTCAAGGAGCTCTTCTTGGGTATGATGTGCAAGTACACATGCTCCATAACCTGAAACTCCTTGAATTCCCTGTGTTGATCTGCATAACTCTTCTGTTTGTACTACGCAACTTTCAAATTCCTCTTAATAACATGCATTTTTTGTTCCATCTCAGTGAACATATCTGGCCTAATTAATGCCTTATTCACTGGATCACTCCATTGATGGGAGTATTACAACTTGGCCCATAAAGAGCCTCAAATGGACTCATCCTCAAGGATTCTTGATACCCATTATTATAAGCAAACTCAACCATTGGAAGATACTCTTCCCACTTCCTTTGTCGATGCATGACATACATTCTCAACATGTCCTCAAGAATCAATTTAACCCTCTCTATCTTTCCATCTATCTACGGGTGATAAGATGTACTAAAGGCTAACTATGTCCCCAAACCTACAAACAATTCCTTCCAAAACCTAGAAGTGAATTTGGCATCTCTATTTGAAACAATCTTCTTAGGAACACCATGCAATCTCACTATCTCCCTGATAAAAATCTTGTCTATGTCGCTAGCCTACTTTGTAGACTTCACCACAACGAAGTGAGCTATCTTGGTCAACCTGTCAACCATAACCATAATTGAGTCATGCTGCTTCGATGTCCTTGGAAAACCTGTAATGAAATCCATGGAAATGACCTCCCATTTCCACTCTAGAATCATAATCACTTGATAAACAACCTAGATGCTTACAAGCTGCTTTCACCTATTGACAGTCCAAATATCTAGAAACAAAATCATCCACTTCGTTTTTCAAATTCATCCAATAATAAAAATTCTTCATAGTTGTCAAATTATTTTGATATCAAGGGTGACCTGAATACGACTTGACATGAAATTCCCACAAGATAATCTTCTTAAATTCATTGTCATCTGGTACATAAATCCTGTCCCTAAATATGACTAAACCATTTTTCGTGAGATGATAATCCACATCCTCATCACCTATACCCTGTTGCTGCAATTGTTCTTAAGTTGATGGTACTTGACATCTTGTTGCCCTGCATGCAAGATCCACTCTTGTAAATATATCTCATATGAACTCATAACTGCAATATGAGTTACATGTACTCTTCTGCTAAGAGCATCTGTAACCCTGTTCTCCTTACGCTTGATGTACTTGATCTAAGAGTCAAAATCATTGAGTGTAGCCAACCATCTAGCTTGTCTAGCATTCAAATTGGGTTGGTCAAATAGATACCTCAATCCACTACGATCACTCTTCAAGATGAACCTCTTGCCAAGAAGATAATGTCTCTACATATTTAATGCACGAATGATATGTGCCAACTCAAGATCATGAATCACATAATTTTTCTTGTGCTCATTCAACTTACTTGACCCATAGCATGCCACCCATCCTTCCGACATCAAGAATCCACCAAGTCCACTCTTGCAAGCATATGTACATACCACGAACTCTTTATCTAGATCTGCAATCTTTAGGAACATATCATTTGTAAGCAATTGCTTCAACTGCTCAAAACTAGCTGCACACTCCTCTGCCCATTCAAATTTCTTCCATTTTCGCTGCAAAGATGTAATATGATAGGCAATCCATGAGAAGTTCCTGATGAACCTCCAGTAGTAACCTTCTAATCCCATAAATGATATGACCTCATCCACATTCCTAGTTGTTTCCCACTCCATGATATCTCTAATATTTTTCTGGGTCCACTACTATAACATCCTTGGAAACAACATGTCCCAAGTAATGAACTTCTGTTTGAAATAAATTGCACTTGCTAAGCTTGGCATACAACTGATGCTCTCTCAACAATCTTAACATTGCTGCCAAGTGTTCTGCATGCTCTTCCTCATTCTTAGAATATATCAAGATGTCATCAATGAATACTATCACAAACTTGTCCAAATAAGGATGCAACATACTATTCATCAAGCACATGAAAGTAGATGGAGAATTATTCAAACCAAAAGAAACCATAACAAACTCATAATGCCCATACCTAGTACGAAATGTGGTTTTGTAGATGTCCTCTTCTTTAATATGCACCTGATGATATCCTGATCTCAGATTAATATTTGAGAACAATACTGCTCCCTTCAACTGATCAAACAAGTCCTCAATCCTTGACAATGGATGCCTATTCTTGATCATCACCTTGTTCAATTGCTTGTAATCAATACACAACCTAAGATTACCATCCTTCTTCTTCTTCACAAACAACACTAGTGCACCCCAAGGCGACACACTTGCCCTTATGTGCCCCTTTTCAAGCATTTACTTAAGCTGCAATTTCAATTCCACCAACTCTGGAGTGCTCATCCTGTAAGGTGCCTTCAATGTGAGTGTTTCTCCAAGCATCAACTCAATAGGGAAGTCCACTTCACTATGAGGCGGAAACTCTAAAATCTCTGCAATAAATACATCCTAAAACTGCTGCAAAATCAAATATCTCTTCAATACTTCAACATCCTCAACATCCTTCCCTTTGCCACTTGAAATATGAACTGCAAACAATACACACCCTTTCCTACTACTGCGCTTTACCTGCATAGATGTAACCATTCTCACTAAAGTAGGCTTCTTCTTACCCTATAAGATTCTCCTCTCTCCATCTGATGTCCCACAGGGTCTACAAATCAGTTAGGAGCTAGATAAACCACCCCAAGTGATCAATCCAATGGTTCTGAGATTTGAGCCACTTTTTTAGGCAAGCCTCTAGACCACTGCCCAGAACTGCCTATAACTTTTCAGAATCATAATTGTTACACGTCATTTTGTCACCATTAGGCAAATGACCGCTAATACAGATCTCTCGCTATCCAATGAAATGTTCCAAGCATTCCCCTACAATGTTGGAAATAAAACAATCCCAAAGATAACAAAAATATTGGATTACATTTCTCAAAAACCTATTTTTAAGCACTTGCAGAGTTTCCATAGCCATTTCCTTCACAAGTGCAGTTTTGACCATTGTGGCTTGCGCAATCTTGTGCTCTTTCTTCCACTAGAAACTGCACAAATCTCTTAATGAAGGTAAAAATAAAAAGTGATTTCTAGAAGCTTTTTTGGAATAATATTTCCCAATTGAAGGCTTCGAGCCCCTACATACTTGGGCCTCATCCCATGGAGACAACTCCCTCTCTTTGTGGAATTCTAATCCCACTCTTTATGGCTCTCATCCCTTGAGAAGAGCATCTCAAACCTCCTCCTCTTGGCCTATAAATTCAACACATACTAGAGGGTAAAGGAGGACTAGGGAATGTAAACTTATGCTATCGGATTAGGGTTGGAAGCCCTTCACCTAAGGGGAGGATTAGAGACCATTGGGAGGAGGCTTACATCATCAAGGCTAAGGTTGTATTCTTCCTTCTTATTCAAGATTACTACAAGAAATTGTTTCTTTCCTATTTTCACTTGTTATGGTGCTCTTTGCTAAGATCTTTGATCTTTTGCATAGTTTATAATTGAATATGAGATTAACATGGTAATCTATGCTATGTTGTAATTTCCATTCACTTTGTGTTTAAATCTTTATCTATGTTGTGCTTTTATTCCTTGTTCGTTTATGTTTATGCATATTTTCTTTTCAAGTAGTGAGGAAAGGATTTTGAAAGCATCGAAAGGACAACCACAAGATTTTTGTAGAAAAGGTAAGAGGCTCTTGCACAATTCATACATCATATTTTAATTATAGATTAAGGAAAGGTAATCGTTACATGTCTGCTTTATTTCTAGAGTTGTCTTTGAATCTAGGGAGATCACTCTTGTCCATAAGAGCGAATTTTTCACCATAACAATAATTAAGATGATAACATTGCTAACCGTCTAAACTTGAACAAGATCTTGACTAGGACATGCCTAGTACACAACAAACATTTCGTCAAACATATGGTAAATGTGTAAGCTAGAGGTCATGAACACATATTTTATCATAAACTTCTAAACTTCATCTAAGAATCACGAATAAGGCTCTAAGCCCTCTCTAACAAGCTACATTAACACTTGTTAGTTCGTGCATTCATCATGCATCCAATAACTTAGCAAATCATGAACAAGAGCCATAAATAGAGCACATAATATAACTAGGTATATAACCAACATATAAACATAATAGAAACCATAATAAATCAACCATAATGTCGCATGATAACTAGTACAAGTGCTCAAAGATCACAATAGGAAAATAACTCTTATTAACATATGAAAATGCCAACCAAGTTAGGGACTTCCATGTACCACCCGACCATAGATTGGGTTGAACCAAATCTCTCTTTCATTCGATCACCCCCATGCCATATTCTAAGCATGAATGTGGGATCAGAAGGGTTAAACCAAAACAAAACCAACTAGGGCTTCTAGAGGCCAAACCACCTCAAGCCTCAACCATATTGATCTCACCTATACGATCCATAAATCACTAACATCAACTAGATCGTTCTCTACCCAAGTTGTCCAGGGCTCCACGAACTAGTAACTCAGCCCATAGTTAAATCAACGTTCCAGAGTGTTTGTTCTCACCCACAACTTCAAGGACTAGTAACTCAACCCACAAGGATCCAAAGCGTTTGTCCTAATATACAGGCTCCTCGAACTAGTAACTCAACCCAAGTTGTTTTAGGGCTTCCAAAGCGTTTGTTCCAACCCACAACCATAGGGAACCAAAGAACCAATTAGAAAACCAAATGGGGAACCCACTACACCATGGTTATCCAAGAAATGGCAAGGCAAGGCTGAAACCATTGTCAATCCAGGAAAATCTCCATGCCAAGGACAACACATAACCAAGGAACCACATGGATATACAATGCATCCAAAAATTAGCATGCTAAATCTCACATACACATTGTTACCTGCAATCCACAACTAATTTTTGTCCTTACTTGTCATTGTCCAAGATTTCTCTTGCACACCCTTGCTTTTCTTACTTGCTTGTCCAAGTGATTATTCCTTCTCCTTTGTTGATTCTGATAAAAAGATGAACCAAAAGCCATCAACTGATTCTCAGGTGCCTTTTTATCATTGATGTCTAGTCTCTTCCTTTCCTTTTTCCTTTTCTTTCATTTTCCTCTAATTTCCCTTGCATGCAAATTTGTTTCTCTTCACCTTCCTTTTCTCTTATTTTACTTATTTCTCATAATTAAATGCCATTTATTGCCTCTTTTCCTTTGCTAATGCCTTTTCTAATTTCCATATCCATAAATAAATCACAAGTGATGCCCACTATGATGTTTTTCCCCTACATTCATCTTGGAATATGTGTCCCATGACCTTGGTCTTATTTTATTTACATGTAAAATCCACCATGGGTTGTTACAATGTCAAAGCTTAAGGTGGAATGCTTTCAAAAGGAAGCCTTCAACGAATCCATAGTTGAACCAGAACACCACCAGACCATTCTACCTTCATCCCCAAGGCAAGCCACTACGCTTTTCTAATTCTTATGCCTAGCAAGTTTCAATAGGGCTCTTTAGCTAGTTTATAGCTCTCTTCAACGCCCAACAACACAACTTGAGTTGCTACCTCTTTTTTCCTCTCCTATGATAAATCTGAAGTGCCACTATCTTTGCCTCTTCTGTAGCTTCTACGTGCTAGGAAGTATTTTTCTCAATCTGTATATTATG
>Ga0068628_1000506_pt1 | contig 14017 bp, 10 predicted proteins | sample InSIn2gowninarea_FD_77431 | JGI IMG/M metagenome (GOLD analysis project Ga0068628, IMG submission 77431) | Clean room microbial communities from NASA Spacecraft Assembly Facility at Jet Propulsion Laboratory, Pasadena, California, USA -... ... | reverse complement strand
GTGAGCTATAGGAGTGAATGTCATCGAGGGTGTAGGGCTGAAGGGGTCGACCTGGTGACGGTGATCGATCATCGTATCGAGGATGCTGTGCAGGTGAGTATGGATCGCCATATGTATTATCTGGTAGTCGTCAGCATCGTCTGGTACAGAGGAAAAGCAGTGCTTACTTGGATTGTAGGCCATGACGAGCACGGGCTGTGGTCAAAGACCAGCCGAAATGAAAGAGCGTGAATCGGTTCAGCAGTACGAGCGTGGTACTTTGTCTATATCGTAGAGTTTGTCGAGAAAGGTATTGGACTGAGTGCGACAGCGCAGTTGTGTGAGTAATGGATTACGCTGTTAAGTTCTGTTTGTGCTTTTGTTTACACGAATGGCTTTAAATGCGGAACCAGATGGTAGAGGAGTCTCTTGCGCAAGCACTGCTATTCAAATGTTGGAATAGATGGCGACAGCGTAGTGGTACTCTCATCACAGCCTTCAGTGTCGTCCAGGATCTTTCTTATTGACACGACTCTACCATGGCTGCGCAAGCACTTTCTCTGTTCGAGCTGACAGCCTGCGAGGTGGCTGACGGCATGTGATTGGTGACTTGGGAGTTTGGCATGGTTACGAACTGGCCTAGGCTCGAACTGGCTCGCTAGAGCCCCCGTAAGCTTGGCGTTGTAAGTCCAAGACTGCCTCATCCTGCCTTATAAGGATTAGTGCTCTGGCTTGCATCGCCGCACTAAACTACGTAATGCTCTGGCTCAATTTCTATATTTGGCGTCCGAGTGCAATGTACTCGAATATCTCTTTAATGCCTGGCGGCGTCTTTGCACAATTGTTATAACGAGTTTATGTTTCGCCTACTCGAATAGGTTGTGATTGACGGTACCAGATATCAGCAAGAAATTCGAGTTTCGTTGCGATCGCGCGTCAATCTCCTGCCGTGTGGACCATTGCCCTATTGGCACATCTGCTCAGGCTGAAACTGAGATGTGCTTGGCCTCGCGCCTGAACTCGTGTTCATGTACCAGGTAGAGCTTGAATGCGTAACGCGGACCCCTATCCTTAAGCACAATTAATGACTCACACCCTCGATGGTGGGTTGAACGGCACGACCGAGCATCGAAGCCTCCTAGACACTAACAACTCACGCTCCTTAACCGCATTACATATATCTGTGGTGCTTTTCCTCCTTCTCCACAAAACTCAATATCGCACTGCCGATTGATACGCAGACAAAGCTGTATTGGACTATGCTGACTTGTAAGGCTAGCTTACAGCATCGAAAAGATACCAACATGGGCTAGGCCGTCTCAGCGCACAGCAGTCTTCACGGATTTCTACCTTAGCTCTTCATCTTGAGCTATCACATCCCAGCACACCCAACATACCCTTCACGGTTGCCGCTGCTTTTGTCGGTTCGTCCCCATGGCTGGTGTCAAGTTGATCGATACTCTCGAGAACCGTGTTCCAGACGTCGTCCCTAATCTGCTCATTCACTGACATAACATTCCAATTTGGACTATGTTCAGCTCGAAGCCATTTGAAGTCATCCACTTGGTCAAACATATTCTTTGCTTCACCAAAACTGGCTCTCGCAAATTGCACGGGTATAGGAGCAAAGCGTATACCAGTACAGTCTTCAATGATTGGTCTTGACATACATTGCAGATACACAGCCACGTTGTGCGAGTCGTGCATCCGAAACTGTCGGCAGCCAATGATCATCATACTGTCACGAACGCCTGTAACGTGTGCTGGCCCTCCGATGCTAGGGATAATCAGAAGACTGGATTTAGCTGAGGTAATCGTCAGGGAAGAAATGTCTGGTTGAGCAATATTCGATAGTGGATTGAGGTTGACGATGGATTCAGAGACATCCGAAATTACGCATGTCCGTGATGCTGTGTATTGATATGGAGAGAGCACTATATTCTCCGAAGGACTGCTGCTTTGTTGCGAGGGTTCAAGCATTGAAGCATAGGTACCTCTTAATGAAGAGATAGTGAGAATCGTCTGATCATTTTCCGATTCTGCAGTCATCGCTTCGGGATTGAATTCATGTCCTTGAAGATACGGCTGTTCGACATCGGCTATGGGACGGCTGACCGGTGGTGCCGCCATGGCAGGTGTAGGCTTGTTGGATTGTAGGGCTCCACACCCATCCTCTCGAAGATGAGCAGGTGTAACGGATCTAGATGTTGCTGCAGATTCGATCTCAGATCCTGGACCAGGAGATGCAGAAAGAAGCTGTGACCGCTGAGCAGACGTTGAATCGACCGAACCATTACCAACAGATGCTAGTTTCTTGTTCTTGAACGAGAACTTGGCCTTGGGGGCATGACTCGCCTGGTTGGCTGCAAGTTGATCGTGTAGCGAGCGAATGGCCTATGCACAGACAAATCTTAGTGGTCAGTCATTGAACGAAGGAGGAAGCAATGCAAAACCAATGCTGCCCGGGACTGCAATTCTTCCATGCTGGTGTGCCCATAAATGAGCGTTCGATCCATGCGAGGTGTTTTCCTACCTGATTGTAGCTCCTTTGATCATAGCTTGCGAGATCGCTTGATGCGTCAGCTAGCGTAGCAGAGAGCTTAGTGATACCAGCTAAGATATTTTCACCAGTGACTTTGCGGCTATCGGCTGTAATGTCTGGTGCTGAAAGAGACTCAATCTGATCTTGTAACGCACTGATTTGCTGACGGAAATGCTGGTGAAAGTTTGTTGATGGAACAGTGATATCTTCATGTGTGTTCGAGTACGGGGACGATGACATTTTGAGGAAATAGATCGAGCACCAGGGTAGTCATTCGTGATATCGTTCGTCCTAGGGTGTTATGTGAGCTTGGCGTATCGAACGTCGTGAAAGGCAAACTATTCTTCGGGAGATCCTGTATCGCTCCCTGTGGTATCACGCCCTAGCTCTGATTTGACGTTGATATTGTCGGTGATTTGGTTACCATTTGGCATGAATGTGAGCAATCAATTTTCTATACCCATAACTAGGCAAGTACTCTGAGAGGGGGGCGTTTTAGACGTGAGCACGGGGACCAATACGACCACATCGCTGTTCTATCTATCAAATAAGTAACGAACAAGCAATCTTCTTTCCTCTAACGAGAACAAAACTGTTGGCGATGGATGCAACCATCATGAGAGCTACCTTGGCATGGAGCAATCTACTAGAACAATAAAAATGAGGTTACTTCTTGCCATGGACGGCATCAAAATCTTTATCTCGCGGAGTAGACTATGCTTGCTGGCTTGAGATAGTAGTCTTGTTGAATAGTAGTAATCCTCTTTGAACTTTGAAAAGGCCAATAGAAAGCCTTGGCCATCGACAGGTCGGATCATAGTAGCAATTGAGCTATCAGCCTGACTCCGTACTTCGTCGAATCAATTTTATATACAGTCCACTGAGCTATCAAATCTGCAAGGTCCGCATCAAAAATCCTGAGCAATCCTCTACCCAGGGCTCACCCTCACTCAATCTGGAGTTTTCGCCTTTTCTCAACTTGCGCTTCCCTTGACACTTGCTTCACAGTACTCAGGCAGTCACTCCTCCTCCTCCTCCTTGCTCCCACTTGTTTCGTTTATGAAAGACCGGCGTCTTTAGCTCGTTGATCTTCAAGCTTGGCATAGAATGTATCTCTTGCTCTAACTCTTGGAATGTGATATCCATACCACCCTACACAATGTGTTAGTTTCAGTGTTGGCGATAAATGGTAGAGGACTAACATAGGTATCCGAATGAGGTTCCGAGACCTAGGAAACGCAGGTCAGCACTGTGGTTCTAATCTGATGGTGAATTTGCAACTTCCGGAGTTGCAAAACTCCAAGAACGAACATACCCATAGCAATACTCAAATCCAACACGAGACCCCGTCTCAGCATCTGGAAACAACGTTGTCAGCCATCTCCTTCTTCCCGCAACTCAAACTAATCATTATCCCGACGTACTCCTGTAATTGGTTTGATGGGCATCTTGCCGGTTGCCACTGGTTGTGGCTCGTCGATACCCGGAGAAAATGGACGGCGATAATTGCGAGCTGTATGCCGGAGAGTGTGTACTGCTGCCGGCTGAGATGGGTGGGAGTAGCGTGGTCTGATACGATAGAGACTGGCAGTGAGCTTGAAGTCGAAGCTCAATTAAGCTTGGCGAATATTTACCGAAGTATATCCGATGGTGAGGCCGCATCGACCGCAGGTTGAGAACATAGGAAACCACAAGTCATTACTCCATTGTTATTTGAGTAGGAGGTGATGAAGCGTCAAGAGAAGAGCTTTGAGTGCCCAGTCGATCGATATCTAGCATCCTCATAATTTTGAACGATGCACACAGGTGAATTACAAAATGGAAGAGGTAGCGCAAATACCACCGGCAAAGCGACAGAAACTAGCATATCACCACAGACATCGCATACAGCATAGGCCGCCAGTCATACCAGGAGAGCCTACGCTGCTACCACAAGAGCTGCTAGACAGACTGCTGGTTGAGAGCATCAAATCAATATGTGAAGAACAGGCATACAAGCAAGATATCGATGAACCACTTGTTGAATCAATCGCATTGGAAGCATTACGAAGTGCAACCGATGAATTCGTACACAATCTCTGTAGAAAAGTGCGCCGGTCTATGCTCGCAGCAAGACGGACAGTCCCAATAGCACCAGACTTTGACTCAGCCTTCTATGCGCTCGATTTACCTCTGCCCGACGACCAACTACTCCAATATGAGACGAAACCTCAAATTAATCGATCACTCCTGCCAACTCCTCCACCAGAAGACGAGTTCCATGAAGTTCACGAACTTCCAGAGAGCTTTCTTGGATCCGAGCTTAGTAGGCAGAAGGATCTCAGGACATTGTCTTTCAACACGTCTTCCCTTCCACCTCTCCCATCTGCTCACACATACAAGGACACGCCAGTCTATGTCCAGCGCGAAACCGATTCTAAGCGTATCCGAGAACTCGCGACTGAAGAGGGCAAACTTGGCGAGCAAGCACTGAGAAGATTAGCTGGCGCAGTTAAATTGGAAGCAGCCTTGTCCACAGAACCGGAGACTAGACTCGTTCGTGATCGACGGCCGCCGAGGTTAAGGAAGGAGCCCGTGCTGACAGAGGAGGCAATGTTTGAGGATACCATGAGAGACCTATTGAAGCAAGAGCCGGGAGATTTCGAGTTGGGCCCGATAGTGTCGGCAGAAAAGCAGTATCGTATGCCAGATGAAGGGAGGATCAAGAGGAGGCCTGTTACTGCAAAATCTGTAGCAGCATCAAACTCCACCTCAAGTGCTGCGGATGACTCTATATCCCGCAAGTACAATTTGCTTCCACCACCGATGAGTAGGCCAAAGCCACCAGAGTCGAAGCCAGCAGCAGACGACGTGGATTTCGTCTTCGAGTTGTAGCGGAAGCTTTCTTGCTCGATTGGCACATAGTGTCGGCGATAGTGAACAGACGAATGTCTGTCGCTCCGAATCGAATGTCGCGTTCCAGATTCGACAATGTTCATCTCCCACTCCAGAAACTGCTTACCCAATTCTTCCAATTCCCTTCTTCTTGAACACTTCCTTGTACGTCTTCTTCTTTCGTGCTAAGTATCGCCATCTTCTCCTCTGCCCTCTTTCCACTCTCACTCATGCTCCAAGCATACCTCCCTTCCAGAGCCGTAGTTTCGACATTGAATTCCTGATTCCCGGATTTGCATTTTCGAAACAGTCTCACAAACGGATAACACTCCATCCGCTTGTTCTCCGTCTTCGTCCCGACCGGCGCATGTAACTGAGCCATTGCATGTTCCTGCATCTCTTCTTGTGTTGTACAACTATATTGAACCAATTCGTAAAGCTCGCAATCTCGAAGGACGTTGAAGTCACGAGGCAGTTTGCGGGATTTTTCAGTGCAATCAGAGTTGTGGAGGACGCTCCTCAAATGAATGCGATTAGGAAGGTCGTGGACTGGGAAGGTGTTTTCTGGAGGTGCCATGTTCGTCTGTAGTGGCGCGATCGTAAAGACGTGGTAGATGGGCGAAGAAAAACCAGTTTGAATCGTATCTCAACTCTTTCCGCCGTGCCAACTTCAACCCTCTTGCAACCTTCGAAATCCGTACTGTACTACCGATTCATTGTCAAAAGTCGCTGACTATGAATCCGACATGTCAGCAGAAGCTTTTGGCAAGAGGTTGTTGCAAGATGTTCATGAAGAATCACTAAGTGAGGTGAGTTAATCAATACACCTTGACCGCATCGGGAAAACTCGATACCCCCATCCCACACCATGTCACGCTTGGCTTCGTTTTCTACACATATGTATCCTTGGACAGATGCTTCAAGATGTTGGGTCCTGCCATTGTTGCGGTCTGATGTTTTGAAGTTCTAACTCGAAGAACATGATCGAGTGTCAGATTTCAATGAAATACATATCACTGAGAACTGCTCTCCTCTGCACTGTTCTTCATGCCTCGAACTATCATACTTGTGTCCTTCCCAGTTGTCTTACACCATACGACTATAGCTAATGTACTAATTCCATTGGAATTAACAGCTTCTTGCAATCGCTCGGACTCTGCATAACCCTCAACCAAGATTCGTGACTGGCATCCTACCACTTGACAAGGCCATTGAGGACTCTCGCTACCCTGCTGCCACTCACCCTATCACACCCTATCATTTCACCTCAGATATTGATCTCGACACTGTCGGTTCAGTTCACGGCTTCGACGCCGCCGACGACCATGATGGGCCTCACTCGCCTGTTCACGATCTCGGTCCGCCAATCACTGACCCGAAACCATTGATCATTAACATCTCCTTATCCAAACCCGGTGTTCACAGTGCAGCAACTCATCTCCTCAACCAGCTTACCAGTGCCTCAACTCTTCCACGCACTCATGGCGGGAAAGAAGGACTCGTAGTCTGGATCGACCTCTCCAACACCTTCGACATCAAAGCTCTCTACCGACACATTCTCTCACATCTCAAATCCAAATCACCCACACGACATCAGAAACCCACCCGTCAACCCCCAACTGCAGACCAAACCAACAGACCAGACAATATAGACTCACTCGCCCGCGAAGTCCTCCAACACATCCACATAATCCGCTGCATCTCAACGCACCACCTCCTTACCACCCTCCACACCCTACCAACATACCTCCTCAACCCCACCGAACACAAATCCACCAATCGAGCCCTAAACCTCTTAATAATAACCTCGATAAATCACTTCCACTGGACAGACCGCTTCGACCACGAAATCACGCGCCTCTCAAACCCCACAGCAACAACCTCTACCACCAGAACCCAGGAGCAGAATCTAACGACCCAAATCCTCAACGAACTAAAATCCCTTTATCAAAGATTCAAATGCAGCGTCCTCTACACATCCACACCCCACGCACCATTTCCTCCACCACGCCCACAGGTACCAGGCACATCCAGCATAACCAATACCACCACACCCACCCAACAACAACCAACCTCCTCTTCCGTCCCCGCGCTCATCCCTCAAAACGAATCCCCTCGCCACAACGACCCCTTCCAGTCCTCAGCACTCATAACCCTAACACCCACATCCGCAACCATCAACATCCCCCGCTTCGCGCCGAGCATGACAGTAGATGAATGTCTACGTGATAAGGGGAAGAGGGAGAAAGCTGTGAGGCTGAGTGCTGGGAGGTGGTGGGTTGATGTTCGGGGTGGTGGGTTGATGGGTGTTGATGCGAGTACAGGTACAGGTACGGGTACAAGAGGGGGAGTGGGGAGGGAGAGAAGGGGGTTTGGAATGGAGATTAGCCCTCAGGATGAGGGTTTGATGTTTGAGTGAATGAATGGATGGATGGATGGATGGATGAGTGAGTGAATGAGTGCGGTTTGTGTTATAAGTCACTACTGCAGAGTTTGTGGGAATGAGGTACGTATGGTATATGTAGCTTATGTCCAAATGCAGTGACGGCTTTCATTTAGGTCAATCCATGACTACCTAGATAGGTACGAGTAGTATCGACCTATTCTAACCATGACTCCGTGCTGTCTTGAATGATCGCGCGACAAAACTGCAGGTTCACAATGAATGCATTCATAAGCTCCACTCCTCGCTATTTGGGTATATGTCATACAGCATGTATGAAACAGATAAAACACGAAGGAATACAATAAAAGTGTATTCTAAACTCCAGTAAACACCCATACTTTTTGGCCATCAACGGCTTGTCGCCTAGTGTCCCTCAATAAGTTCCTTCGCCGCGTGTCGTCTACACTCTTCGAAGATCTCAACTTGCTTCGCGACCTCGGCCAAATGTCCGATGACCTCTACGTTGCCCTGTCCGAAGCCATAAATGGTGTATGGTATGTCGACTTCTTCGCAGAACTCCTTCACGTACTTCTGTGCTGCGCGCAGGTTGTGTCGTGGTAAGCGTGGGAAGAGATGGTGCACGGCTTGGAATTGAAGGCCGCCGTGGATGAAGTCTAGCCACTGAGGACAGTCTACGTCCATGGTTGTCCGCAGCATGCGTTGGGGGAAACTTTCTTCGACACCGAGGTCTGAGGTCGACATGGCAAAATGTGATAACGTGATTTGGACGTGTAGAGGTGCGGTCATCATATGTGAGATCAGGACGAATACAACACGAGACCAGATTGTTGGAAAAGACTTGTAGAGAGTGAGGTAGCCGAACCAATACCAGAAGAAGACCTGGCCGACAATCTCGATATACCGGTGAAACCGGGCTGCACCTTTGCGGGGTACTTGTGTTGTTGACAGGAGATAATGCCAACTCAAAACGTAGAGGTTGAAACGACCAAATGCGAGTATGGGATAGTATGTCCAATGTTGGTATTTGAGAACAAATTGAGAAAAAGCATCGAAGTCCATGGCCGCGTCGTAGTATGTACTGCGAAGAGAGGAGAAGAAACGATGAGATATGGCGAAGAAGGGCATAAGTTGACTATCTGGGTCGTGTTCCGGTAAATTCGTGACGATGTGGTGAACGTTGTGGCTTCGTTTCCACCAGCCAATTGACAAGCCGCCAAGGAAGTCAGCGATGAAGATACCAATGCAAGTATCAGTCTGGTAATTGTGGGTTATACCCATATGGCCGGCATCATGGGCAGAAAAGACAAGCTGGTGCCAGAAAAGCCCAAGAAAAGCTCCTGATAGTGCGTATTGGCCGTGTCTCAAGCAGAAGACAAACGCTGCGAAAAGCAACGAGTAACGAAAGACTTCCAGAGCATAAGTGGAGTAAGCACATTGGTACAGGCCAGCTGCTCGCAGACGAAGGTCTAAATCTCGATATTTTGTAGTGATACGTTTTTGCGTAGCTGGGGAAAGAGAAGGATATTTGGCCAAGTCGTGTTCAATCTGGCTGGCCGTTATGTCGTCCAGGGAGGTTGGTTTGGTAGGCTCATCGTGATCTTCTTGTAGCGAAACAGAAGAGACAGAAGAGGCCGAGAACGATCTGCGTCTTCGAAGTCCATCGATTGGGTCAAATACAGGAGATGGTGCTGTTGTGCTGCTTGACGAACTCGTGCTTTCTTCTGCTCCGCCCAATATGGCCTCCTCTTCTTCCTCTTCTTGTACATCCTCCTCGAGCCTCCTAAATTGCCCGCCTTGAATGGGTGGTACGAAGTTGCGCCATTCTTTGTCTGTTCTTCCAATCACATATTTCTGCATGTACTTTTGCGTCTCTGAGGAATGTAGTGCTCTGATCTCGTCCGTGCCATCTCTCCCAATCATGTGCAAGATTGCCGTCTTCCCACCAGGGTGATAGGGAAGCCATGCATCGGCTTTGATAACTTGTCCATCGAAGATTACGATACTGCGTCCCTCAGCGATGAGGCTCTCAATCTGCCGGCGAGAAAAGATTGTGTCTTTCATATTGACTGTACCAATTTCACAAATGTTACTGCTGCGGTTGCCACAGGCATTGTCACAGTGTTGAAAGCAAGTAAGCAGGAGAAATCCTTTATCTTAACCTAGGAAAGAGGTATCAATAAGTAAGAGCAGGTCCAACCCTTAGTGGAAAAACAACTCCACAGTACAGGAGAGGCCCAAGGGTCTCAGACCGATTCATTTCCAATTGGCCTGCGCCGCGCGTTTGAACACTGCGAATCGGGAGTGAAGTTAGTTGTTACCTCACTTGGCACTACCTACGCGAGCTCGTATTTTCTTCTTGGGGGACTTGGCAAGCTCGCTTTCGTCTTGCCTTCATTTCACATGCTTCGATCCGAAGGCTACAAGTGCTCATACCACTCCCACTCCTCAACAATACTTTGCTTGGGACTGGTCTGGATCACTCTGTGCCTGCAGAAAGTATGTCATCGAGAATGCGGAGTAGCACGTGCATTCTCGTGTTACGGCGCAGATGCTTTTCTAGCCTATAAAACAGCGCTTGTCTTACCAAAGATTCGCTAGTAGGGGCGACTGCGCCCACCAAAGCTGAGCCCAGGCCGTGCCCATTCAACGCGTGTCCCTGCTGAGCTGTCACACCTGATCTCGCTAACAAATACAGATCGTGAAACCTTTGTACAATCGGGATTTAATGCTAATGGGAAAGATGTAAAATGTGGTTTCGGCAATCGAAATGTAACGTCAGAACTGACTAAGGTAGGCAGAATGTTGGAGACACAAGCAACGCCCCTGCATCAGATCGCAGATGAGGACGGGGTAAGAGCCGTGTTTGGCAAAACGCAGGACCATCGAGATCTGCAGTGACAGAAAACTTGGTCAGCGGCAATCGTTCCGTCGGTAGCGAGTGAGAAAACATGTGTCTTCTATTCATGCTTAAAGGAGGTCTAGATGAGGCAGAAAACGCCGATTCAAGGGTAAATCTACGTACCTAGGTACAATAGCAGTCGAGCAAGCCTTCTCCTCAACGCCATTTATCCCAGGTCAAACTACTGAACCTTCCCCAATACCCTTCCCCAAGTCTTTACTTCAAGTCCTTGCACCTGCCCATCGGTACCCACAACAGCCGCAAACTCATCAAGCCCACCACCAGCGCCATACCCAGTTCGACTTGTATACCCACCTACACTGAACCACTCCTGACATCGCGGTGAGCTGAACACTGCTCCTTGAGGCGCCGCTGCAATGCTCGAAGGTGTATACCTTATCATTCTAAATCCCTGCTTCGTCTGGCCATTGACCGTCGATGTTAGACCTGAAGGGTACAGCCTGAGTTGAATCTGGCTTGTTGTGATGTTTGAAAGTGCAGCAAATGCGGCGCGCATGTCCACACCGTTGACTGTGTAATTTGTAATGTCCAGACCTGGACCGTTGTCGACCGCTAGAGCCATTTCGAAGGAGTCTGTGCCGTTGCCGGCCGCATTCGTGAATGTACCCATGTATTCACCGGCGAAACTCTCCGCAGCCTCCTCTCTTGCTGCTGCTTCAAGTGAGGGTGCAAAGGTCGTAGCTGCGATGTCGGCTAAAATTCTACTGATCCTACTTGCGTGCAGTCCAGCACAGAGGACCGTAAACCCCGCATCGTAATCTGGAAATAGAACCAGGTATGATGAGTAATTGCCCAGATCGCCGGATTTAGTGTACATCCATGTTGTCTTGTTCGTCACGCCAGCTGCAGGCTGGTTTATTTCCCAAGGTGCGCCGACAGCGCTGTTCTCGCCGGACAAGAATGACACTGGTTTCAACCAGGTGTTGGTAAGACGTGGACTTAGGAGCGAAGAGGATAGAATCGAGCGGCCGATGGTGGAGATGTCGGACAACGAAGAGTAATATCCACCACCTGGTTGAAGGTAGGAGAGAAAAGCGCTGAAGGTGGCGCTGGCGTCATTTACGGGAACGATTGAGTTGCTCAGATTGTTCGGCGCATAGTAGGATGTCGAAGTGAGATTGAGAGCACCAATGAGGTTTTTCTGGAAGATATCCGGGAAGGACGTATTTGTTATGTTTTCGAGAGCGAAGGCTAGAAGAGAGTAAGCCATGTCGCTGTAGACCGGAGTGCTGCCAGGCGAGAAGACAGGATGAGTGCTTGTGATTGAGTTGATGTAGGTTGAGCGGGTACAAGGGAGGTAGGAGAATGTAGTGCAATTGAGGCCCGTTTCGTTGGCCGGCACAGGAGCCGGTGCGGGCAGACCTGGAATTGGTGTCAAGGTCTTGAAGACTGGTTCTGAGAGGATAGGATCCTTTTGGAGACCTGAGATCTGCGATGCTAATATGCCAACTGTTATGTCGGACCACCTGAAATAATCGATAGGATCTTGCTGGCTTGCGTGAACAGCATCGTAGGCTTCGAGCTCTGGGATAAAATTGGTAATAGGCTGTGTCCAGTACTTGTCACCCGCGGTAGCCAGAAAAGTGTACACAGTGAGAAGTTTCGAGAGGGACCCAATCCTGTACACCGTATCAGACTGAACGTGTGCTACACCCTGTGCGGGTGAGGACAGGTTTGTTGCATCGTAGTGGTAGGTATATAGAGGGTTATTCTCGTGAATGGACCAGGCTTCAAACGAAAATGTTGTATAATTCGGGTCAAGAGCCACTGGGCTTGAGGCGTTGGTGAGCGCAGTAGTAATGGTCTGTTGGAACGCTTTAATGGCATTTTGTATCGCTGTGGTGTTAGATGGTGTCTTCGCGGCCGGCACATCCGGACCATTCAAAGGACATGGACCTGTGTCCGAACTCGATGCTGCAAGAGCGAAACCAGCATTGCCAGTCAGGACAACCGCGACAAGATAGATAGCACGAGAGAGCTTCATTCTGCAGTGGTAGAGGGGTGAGGGAAGTCTTTGTGATGTGGTTGTGTGATGATTGAATACAACTGTCTATGTGCACCTGGCTTACCTTTAATATACCATTGTTTTGAATTCCCATTTTAGTATAGAGTCCGAGCTCTCTACAAGGTCCGCATACAAGGTACCTTGCCATGATTTGGTGCAACGTCGACAAAGGCGATGCCAACATGATAGACGAGGCTCAATGACGATCATTCCGCAGAAGGTGAAGAGTCCGAGCAACAACGCTAGGGCCTGAAGCTAGTCTGCATTGAGGGGGAGACAGCTGGGGAAGCTTGGCAGACTGCTCGTGCTTGATTGGTTTGTGTCCCGTCCCGCCTTGGACTGCGGCCATCAACAGCAGGGGAAGGACAGACCGCTCGGTTTCTGAGCTTCAAGGGCGTTAAGCTTGACGTCTGCGGCCCCCAGATATTGTGCGCGTGCATTGTACCTGACATCACAATGGGTTGATGAAGACGATCAACAAGCTCGAGAGCTTTAAACCGGGACCTGCCAAGAACTACTATTACCTAAGGTCAACCATAAATAGACTACTTCTGGGTAAACACCCCATGAACGCAAATGGTCGGAACACCACATGTTGACAGCCGACATCGCTTTCATCGGTCCCACTAGCGACATCATTTTGGAGGACTTGCAAACAAAAGCTCGAATGAATATTGTAGACTACGAAGACTTGAGCGTCAACAGTGTATAGACCTAGCCTGTGAAACTCTTTTTATCCCATTCATCAACTCATTGAAACACCCCTTAGTACAGCCACTCAAGTGCTCGGGAGACGAATAAAAATGCCGAAGTTTAACATCGTTGTGTTTGCGGGTGATTACGCCGGCCCAGAAGTGACAGCTGAAGGCGTTAAGGTAAGTCCACCCAGAAATGCATATTGCAATCAGTATACCCAGTCGTCTCATGGTCAAGGAGATGGACAAATTCCCTCTTCTGAAAAACAATCCTGTTGTCGTGCTCGCAGGGGAACCACGGCAGTCTCTATGATCAAGCAACAAGAAGACATGAAGTAAAATTAAGCAGAATCAAATACTGACAACTATAATCAACAGGTCCTGAAAACCATTGAAAAACACTCCAACTGAAGTCTTGAAACATGGCACTGTAAGTCCTTTACTCCTCGTTGTGCTCGATATCGATCCACCGTTTGTTGCTCGAACCATGTTTCAACTTGCATGAGCTTCATCCTTACCAAGCGCTGTGTCTATCATTGGATACCATGGCCGTGGGTTTCGAGTGCGGCCTTCTACACGGGCTAGCAGTTTCGAG
>Ga0068628_1000505_pt1 | contig 14019 bp, 13 predicted proteins | sample InSIn2gowninarea_FD_77431 | JGI IMG/M metagenome (GOLD analysis project Ga0068628, IMG submission 77431) | Clean room microbial communities from NASA Spacecraft Assembly Facility at Jet Propulsion Laboratory, Pasadena, California, USA -... ... | reverse complement strand
TCTTTGTATACAGTAGATTTATCAACCGGAGCAGCTAAAATGATGGGCAACTTCCGGGAAGGTAATTTAATTGGTGTCGCTGTTGCTCTTACTTCTGGCAATAAATAGCCACATTTAAAACTAAACAAAAACCCTGTTAAACATAGCAGTGGGGTAGTACCTAGCATTCGCTTTAGTATTTGAGAGTGCAGAAAATACTTTAGAAAATTGAGCCGAGGGTGTTATCCAAAGAGATGAAATTATCTCTTACGACTCCTGGCTCAATTCTTTACAGAGCTAGAAATCGGAGCGCAAGTTTTGCAAAGTTATTTGGTTGCTTAAAATCAGCACACTTTAAAAAATAGTAAAAATTTTCATTTCTTTACCTTGAGTTATGGGAGATTAATCATACAATCAACTCCTAAAGCACTTTTCTTTACTAGGTAAAATGAATGATTACAGGTGAAATGAAGTCCAAGGTCGATCGGCTTTGGACTACCTTTTGGAATAACGGCATTAGTAACCCCCTTTCGGTAATTGAGCAAATTTCCTATTTACTATTTATTAAGCGCTTGGATGACCTGGAATTGACCAAGGAGCGCAAAGCGCAACGGCTAAATAGACCTGTTAGCGATCCGCTTTTCTCTGTAGAGCAGCAGTGTTGTCGCTGGTCTAGTTTTAAAAACCTCACCGACTCTGAGGAGATGCTGCACGTTGTCCGAGATAAGGCATTTCCGTTCATCAAAAACTTGGGGCAAGCTACTCTTGAGAGCGCCTATGCTCGTCACATGAAGGATGCCGTCTTTTTGATTGCTAGTCCCGCGCTGCTGGCAAGTGTGGTGGGACAAGTCGAGCAAATCCCGATGGAAGACCGAGATACTAAAGGCGACTTGTACGAATATATGCTCTCGAAGCTGACAACGGCAGGCACTAACGGGCAGTTTCGCACTCCTCGCCACATTATTAAGATGATGGTGGAGTTGATGGCTCCAGGTTCAAGGGAGATTATCTGCGATCCAGCGTGTGGGACAGCAGGCTTTTTGGTAGCGGCGGCGGAGTATTTGCGCGATCGCACCGATAGCGATGGCAATCTGGTTTTGAATGCGCCAGGGAATCGGGAACACTTCAATAGCGAGATGTTTCACGGCTTTGATTTTGATGCCACGATGCTGCGAATTGGTAGTATGAACTTGATGCTGCACGGCATTGAAGACCCGAAGATTGAGGCGCGGGATTCGCTTTCAGAAGATCATGCTGGGGTTATGGAGTCTTTTACTTTAGTCTTGGCGAATCCACCGTTTAAAGGCTCGGTGGAAAAATCTACTATTGCCAAGGATTTGACTAAGATTATTTCGACTACTAAGACAGAGTTACTATTTGTGGCGCTGTTGCTGCGGTTGTTGAAGATTGGGGGACGGGCGGCGGTGATTGTGCCGGATGGCGTGCTGTTTGGTTCTTCGACGGCGCACAAGAAAATTCGGGAGGTTTTGGTGGAGCAGCATAAGCTAGATGGGGTGATTTCGATGCCGTCGGGGGTATTTAAGCCTTATGCTGGTGTGTCTACTGCCGTGCTGATGTTTACTAGGACGGGTGTAGGGGGAACCGATAGCGTTTGGTTTTACGATATGGATGCCGATGGTTTATCGCTGGATGATAAACGGCAAACTGTGGCAGAGAACGATATACCGGATTTGCTGAAGCGGTGGCAGGAGCGGAATATTGAGCAGGATACTGACCGCACGGAAAAGGCGTTTTTTGTGTCGAAGGCGGAAATTGCTGCAAATGGCTATGACCTTTCAATCAACCGTTACAAGGAAACTGAGTATGCAGAGGTGAAGTATGAGCATCCCAAGGCGATTTTAGAGAAATTGCGAAGTCTTGAGGATGAGATTCAGGCGGATCTAGATGCGTTGGAGGAGTTGCTGGGGTGAAGCTCAAAGACGTTGTTACTCGCTTGGTTATCGACCCGCGCAAATTGACTGAGTATGCTTTAAATCCCGATAATCCAGTTGGTGCAGACAAAGCATTGATGTTTCAAAGCCGCTTAGGATATACCAAAGATAACTATGAATTACTTTTGCAACAGATTCAAGATCGAGCTAGTGATGCTGAAGCAACTCCTACCCAAGCAGACGAACATGGGCAGAGGTATCAAGTAGATTTGGAAATAGTTGGGCTACAAAACCAACGGGAGATTGTTCGTACTGGTTGGATTGTCGAGCCTGAAAGCAATGAAGCCAGGTTAGTTACATTATATGTAAGGAAGCGCTGATGATAAAACCTGAATTGTTCGATGTTGTTGAGTTGCTGATTGACTTACCAGAACATAATTTGCAAGCAGGTGTTCGGGGGGCAATTGTCGAGGAGTATGGCGATCGCCATTATGAAATAGAATTCACTAATAAGGATGGGGAAACATTGGGGTTGGCTGCACTACCCATAAATCAATTTGTTGTAGTTTGGCGGGCAACTACAAAAACTTGGGTTCCAGTTGCAGAAAAAATTGAGGCATTAGTGGCTAGTCTGTCAGAAGAAACCCGTTTAGAAGTATTTGATTTTGCTCGATTTATTTACAGCCGCAGACAAGGATATCCTCAAGGGTAATATTGGCATGAGTCAAAAGAGTTTAGTTTTACAAAGTTATTTGGAAGTAAGTCAGTTATTTAAAGTTAGAGAATTTAGAGAGTATTTGCAGAGCTTGCGAAGTCTTAAAGACGAGATTTGGGCGGATTTAGATGCGTTTGAGGGCTTACTGGGATGAAAATGGTATCAATTGAAGATGGTTGCGTAGTTGTTACTGATGGCACTCATTACACGCCTCCCGATGTTGGCGAAGGTGTACCTTTTCTGACTGTTAAGGATATGAGCGATCGAGGTTTGGATTTCACTGGTTGCTCATACATTACGCTCGATGAATACATCAAAGCTGACTTGGGAAATTCATCTCCAAAAATTGGTGATGTCTTATTTTCTAAGGACGGTACAGTTGGGAAGGTTCATGTAGTATCTGAAAACCAAGAATTTGCAGTTTTATCCTCGATCGCAATTCTGCGACCGAGACTAGAAGTTTTAGATAGTCAATACTTCGGTCATATTCTTCGGTCTTCCTTCACACTTGACCAAGCTATTCGACGTAAGACGGGTTCAGCAATCCGAAGAATTATTCTTAAAGACCTGAAGCAAGTTCAAATCCCCCTTCCTCCCCTAGAAGAACAGCGCCGCATTGCTGCCATTCTCGATAAGGCTGATGCTGTTCGTCGGAAGCGCCAGAGTGCGATCGCTCTTACAGAAGAATTATTGCGATCGCTCTTTCTGGAGATGTTCGGTACTTCTGTAGCTAAAAGTTGGGAAATGGCTACCGTTGAGCAACTTTTAGCAAGCAAAACTGGAGCTATCCGCACAGGGCCATTTGGAAGTCAGCTATTGCATAGTGAATTCGTTGATCGAGGAATTGCGGTTTTAGGTATCGATAACGTTGTAAAGAACCAGTTCCAGTGGGTACAACTTCGATTCATTTCCGAAAAAAAATATGAGCAATTAAAACGCTATACTGTCAGCCCTGGAGATGTTCTCATTAGCATAATGGGAACTTGCGGCAGATGCGCTATTGTCCCTGATGATTGTCCTAAAGCCATTAACACGAAGCATTTATGTTCTATTACACTTAATCGGAATAAATGCTATCCAGAGTTTTTGCAGTCCTATTTCTTGATTCATCCCCAAGCAAGCAACTATCTAAAAAAGAATGCAAAGGGTGCAATTATGGAAGGACTGAACATGAGCATTATTAAAGATTTACCTGTGCCGCTAGTACCAATTGAGTTACAAAAGCAGTATATAAATTTACAGTATCAAATTCTTAGCTCGAAAGCTAGTGCAATTGAATCAAAGCATGAAGCAGACAACCTACTTAACTCCCTGCTCCAAAGAGCCTTTCGTGGAGAACTGTAAGGTGGTTTTTTGTAAGGACCCTCGAAAAGGGGGATTAGTAAAAAAAGAGGTTTTGTGTTAAATCCAATAAATTCTTCCCAGCGAAGCTTTTCGTTCGCAAAATACGTCTCAAAAACCATTTACAAACTAAAAACATGGAGCTAACCACAATTGCCTGTTTGCCTCTAGCTGAGACTTCCTAGATTCCAGGAATCTAAATACAATTTATAGTTAAACTTTAACGTTTTGAAGAATATGGAAGATACAAACTATCCAAGTTTATGTCAGTCAAAAAGAAATGCAATTGCAGATTCAATCCACGCAACAATTGAAGAATTTAGCAACCATCTTCCCCAAGAAAAGGAGAGTCTTTGCTTTTTTTATGCAAGTCTTGGCATGGACTTGTGTACGTTAGTTTATCGAAATGTATTTCAAAAACAAGAAATTTACTATGCTCTTCAATGCGGTAAACTTAGCGTCCGAGTCAACCCTAACCCAAATATATCAGGTCAGGGATTGAATTTTGGAGCAAATGGTGTAGCCCTTGAAGAAGGTAATTTTCACTGTTGGGTCATAGGTCCTTGTACAATTGCTCAGTTAATACAGCCTTGTGAATTCATTGACTTTACCAGTAGGTTTTATAAAGAAAATTCTATAAAACAAGGTTTTAAGTGGAAAAGAAAGGACATTGGTAACTACATTTGGATAGAAGGTCAAGATAAATTGGCTAAAACTGGAATTTCATTTGATGTGAACGAACCTTTTACCCAGAAAGCATTACGTGATTGGTCGGTCAACCCTCTTGGAAGTATAATGTTAAAAAATGCAGTAAGCGCTTATCAAAAACTAATTTAGCGAGTTCAAAGTGCTATAAAGTATATCTTTATTTAATAAACCTTCAGCATGAATCGGTTTTTGATACTATTTTATAATAGATTGAATCTCCTAATTCGCCATTTGTGCAAAGTCTATTGAGTAGCTAGATAAATGGGATCATATTGCGTCCTATTTATAAAAATAATAGTTAGGTTCTAGTATTGTTACTATTTTTCATTTCAATATGTTGTCGCAACAAGATATTATTTCTCTGTTTTCTGGTTTGTTAGGTGCAGTAGTAGGTGCAACGATAGCTGGTCTAGTAGGAGCTATTTTAGGAGCAGTTCTTAGTTGGTTAATATCAATAATTTTTGCGAAAAATACTAAAAATCAAAGGTTAAAAGGAAGAATAGTTAAAACATTGGATGAGACAAACGTAAAACAAGTCAGAGATGTTATGGCTGCTCATAACATCTCCGTTCCAACGGATTGCTTTAATTACGATGATGATCATTTTTATGTGAAGAAATTAGCCGAGTATAGACAGGCATTCATTAGTTTAGAGTCTGAAGGATTGATTACACAAAGTTTGCGTTATTCTGTTTCTCATGGCTATGTTAGTCCACCAAATGACTGGGTAAATGATTGGTCTGGTCGTGCCTATATCAAAACAGCTTCAGGACATTGAAACTAGGTCAGTTTAATAGGTATTTTAATGACTTCAGATAATAAACAGGTGTAGTGATAGTATAGCCAAAAATAATTTGGTTATACTGCAACGCGCCGCGATTACCATATAGTTAAGCTTGAAATCAAGCAGCATTGAAATCGTAGGAAAAGTTGCACAAATGCGATCGCGCTTTTACACAGTTTGGGGTTATTTGTATAAACCCTCGAAAAGGGTGATTAATAATTTTGATTCAGAATGAAACTTTACTCTTGCATTAGCGCATAACCAATGAATGTTATGGTTTTGGAAGATTATCATTACTCCTTAAAGCATTTAAGAATTGCTTTTTAAGACATAAAAAGAGACAGAATACGGGTGAGTCTCAAAAAGTCCAGTTTTTGAGACATATTTTGCGAACGAAAAGTTTTGCTAGGAAGAATTTATTGGATGTAATATAAAATCTCTTTTTTTTGCTAATCCCCCTTTTCGAGGGTTTATATAAATAACCCCACTAACAAGCACTAAAAATTAATATTTATGTTCACGCTCTAGTTACTTTGGGAATACTAAATCTAAAGTCTCGCGGTAGATATTTAGATGGCATCGAATTTTGACTTTCTTCGCACCGAATACCCCCAAATATTTGAACACGCCGCCCATGCCGAAAGTCTCGTTTCTACTGCCCCGCGTGCTAGTTGCTTCTATACCCGCTTCACCCTAGAGCAAGCCGTTCACTGGCTGTATGCCAACGATCCCTACCTGCAACTTCCCTACGACAGTACCCTGGCTGCTCTTATTCACGAGCCAACTTTTCAAGACAACCTAAAATCAGGACTCTTCCCCAAAATCCGCGCTATTCACAAGATGGGTAATATCGCCGTCCACGAATCTACCAGCATCACCGAAAAAGATGCCCTCCACCTCGTCCAAGAACTATTTCACTTTCTTTACTGGCTCTACCGCTCTTACACCCCCGACGGTAAAAATACCCCCGCCCAAAACTTTGAGCGCAATCTTATTCTCCAATCTACCGCGCCGACTCAAGACCTTTCCCTGCAACAACTCCAGACGCTAGAAGCCCAGCTTGACCAAGTAGACGAGATGCGCCGCATCGCCGAAGAACGGCAACAGCAAACCGCACAACAGTTAGAAACCCTCATTGCCGAAATTGCTGCCCTCAAGCACCAAAATGAAGTAGTCCCCGATAGCCACGACTACAACGAAGCAGACACCCGCCGCTACCTAATCGACGTACTCCTCAAAGAAACAGGCTGGAATATCGACGGGACAGAGTGGACAGAGTACGAAGTCCAAGGAATGCCCAATCAGACAGGCATGGGCTATGTGGATTACGTGCTTTGGGGTAGCGACGGCAAACCCCTTGCTCTAATCGAAGCCAAACGCACGACGATTAGCCCAACTCAAGGCAAACACCAAGCTAAACTATACGCCGATTGCCTAGAGCAACGCTTTGAGCAGCGTCCCGTCATCTTTTACACCAACGGTTACGAGCAATGGATTTGGGACGATCTCAACTATCCACCCCGTCAGATCCAAGGCTTCTTGAAAAAAGACGAGTTAGAACGCTTGATTTTCCGCCGCCGCCACCGCAAACCGCTTCAACTTGTTCAAGTTAATTCCAGCATTGTCGAGCGCAGCTATCAAACTGAAGCCATCCGCCGCATTACCGAAACCTTTGACGAGCGCAAAGGACGTAAAGCTTTGCTCGTAATGGCAACTGGAACCGGAAAAACCCGCACGGCGATCGCTTTAGTCGATCTCTTAATGAAAGCCAACTGGGTGAAGCGCGTCCTTTTCTTAGCAGACCGCAACGCCTTACTCACCCAAGCCTTCCGCGCCTTTAAGACCCATCTGCCTACTGTTACCCCGATTAATCTAACCAAAGATAAATCTGTGGAAAGTGCGAACGTCGTCCTCTCTACTTATCCGACGATGCTTAACTGCATTAATCGCAACAACGGGCGCAGCGATGAAACAGGGCGCTTCTTTAGTCCGGGACACTTCGATCTAGTGATCGTTGATGAAGCCCACCGTTCAATTTACAAAAAATACCGCGCCCTGTTTGAATACTTTGATTCTCTATTAGTCGGGTTAACTGCTACCCCTCGAACAGAAGTTCACCGCGATACTTACCGCATCTTCGATTTAGAACCGGGAGTGCCGTCTTTTGCCTACGAACTTGATGATGCGGTCAAAGACAGCTACCTCGTCCCCTCACGAGGGATAGATGTTCCTTTCAAGTTTTTGCGTACAGGGGTCAGGTACGCTGACCTCTCCCCCCAAGAGCAAGAAGAATACGAGGAAAAGTTCAGAGACGAAGACACCGGAGCTATCCCAGACCAAGTAAATGCCGCCGCTTTGAATCAATGGCTATTTAATATCAGCACTGTAGACCAAGCGCTAGAGTTACTGATGCAACGAGGGCTAAAGGTAGAAGGAGGCGATCGCTTGGGGAAGACAATTATCTTTGCCCGCAATCACAACCACGCCGAATTTATCGTTCAACGCTTCGATGCCAATTACCCCCATTACAAAGGTAAATTCGCTCAAGTTATCGATAGTCATAACTCTTACGCCCAGAATCTCCTAGATGATTTCTCAGAAGCTAGTAAACAGCCTACCATCGCTGTTTCTGTAGATATGCTCGACACGGGCGTTGATGTCCCGGAAGTCGTCAATCTCGTTTTCTTCAAGCCCGTCTATTCACAAGTCAAGTTTAATCAGATGATCGGACGCGGTACTCGCCTTTGCCCAGACCTTTTTGGCATAGGCAACGATAAGCAAGAGTTTTTAGTATTTGACCTCTGCGGTAATTTTGATTTCTTCAACCAGCAACTCCCTGAAGCTAGTTCACAGCCATTAGAACCTTTGACTGCGCGAATCGTCAAAGCCCAAATTGAACTAACCCAATTGATAAATAAAGCGGTAGTTGAAGATCCTGAGCAAACGGAACTACGAAATACGCTCCTAGATAACCTGCATCAGCACGTAGCGACAATGGAGCAAGAAAACTTCTTGGTTCGCCGCCACTTGCAGACAGTGGAAGAATTCTCTAATCGGGAGCGGTGGGAGCAACTTAGTGAAGACGATTTTGTGGCGATTTCCCAATCTTTAGCATTTCTGCCCAATGGTCTACAAACAGAGAACCGCCTTGCCAAAGAATTCGATCTTCTCTGTCTCCAACTCCAGCTTTCAATTCTAAAGCGAACCGATAACTTTATTAAGCTGCGCGACCAGGTGCGAGATATCTTAACCCACCTTGAGGAGAAAAAGGACATTCCAATGGTCAAAGAGCAACTCTCCTTGATTCAGGAAGTCCAGGCAGAAGATTGGTGGACAGACGTAACCCCTTGGATGATTTATTATATACGGGTTTCCTTGCGCGACTTAGTTAAATTTGTCGATCGCCAAGCGCAATCTATCATCTACACCGATTTTGAGGACGAACTTGGAGAAGTGCGGATTGTTGACGTACCTGCTTACAATTCAGGCTTTAGTCCTTATCAATATCGCAAGAAGGTCGAGGCTTATATTCGCAACCACGAAGACCACATTGCGATCGCTAAACTTAAGCGCAATGCCCCCCTAACTCAAACGGATCTAGAGTCAATCGAGGAAATGCTTTTTGGAGCGCCAGAAATCGAGAGCCGCGATCGCTTTGAAGCAGTTTATGGTAAAGATTTGAGTCTCAAGCTCTTTATTCGCAAGCTTATCGGGTTAGACCGTAATGCCGCTAAACTTGCCTTTGCCCAGTATTTAGAGGGCGGTAACTTTAGCGCCAATCAAATTCGCTTTGTGGAAATTATCATCGATTACCTAACCCAAAACGGCATAATGAACCCAGGCTTGCTCTATGAGCCACCTTTTACGGATCTGCATCATAAAGGTTTAGATGGCGTGTTTGAGGACGACGATGCTGACCAAATTATCTCGCTTGTTCGCTCTTTCAACGAGACTGTAGGAGCATTTGGAGCGGCGTGACTTTCAGACTTTATTACGTGGATCTTAGCTGTCGGCTACTGATGCAAAGAGCTTAAAAACCCGCGATTGGGCAAATCGAAAGCAAGGATTCCAGATCAGGGAGCCATACGCGAAAATCAAAACGTCAGTGTTAAGTGGGTGTGACTGCACCAGGAACGCGCTCAACGCTTACAATTCAGCTTAACTCGAAATTGATAACGCAACTCCAGACCGAGCAATTATTGTCTGGAGGTAGCGAGTTTTAAGCGCAGTGCGAGTCAGAGTCATTGATTTGCTAATTGAAGCGTGGGATAGTCAGTGTAACCCTTTACTCCAAGCGTGTAGAACGTATTGTAATCAACTTCATTCAAAGAAGTATTCAGACGCAGACGTTGGGGTAGGTCAGGGTTGGCGAGAAAGGCGCGTCCGAAGGCAATAAGATCGGCATCACCAGATTCTAGGCGAGCGTGCGCTGTCTCTTTATCCAGGCTGCCATCCACCATCATTGTGCCTTTGAAGTGGGGACGAATAAGTTTTGCTAAATCAAACGGGGCATCAGGTTGATTGCCAAACGTTACCATCGGCAGTTGAATATGCAAATAAGCGAGGTTGAGGTCAGAAAGCTGTTGGGCAAGGTAAGGATAAATTGCTTGTGTGTCAGTTTCTTCAATGTCGTGGGGCAAGAACTTCCAAGGGGAAACTTTGACACCGACATATTGACCACCGCGTACACTGATCATTGCTTTGACCACTTCTAGAAAAAAGCGCGATCTGTTTTCCACGCTGCCGCCATACTCATCGGTGCGAAGATTGGTTAAGCTCGACAGAAATGAGTGCGGCAAGTAGCCGTTGGCTCCATGCAGTTCAACGCCATCAAATCCAGCTTCCACAGCCCGTTCTGTAGCATTGCGAAACATCTCAACCACCTGCGGAATTTCATGCAGTTCTAAGGCTCTGGGTGTTTGATATTCGTCTTTTCCAAACGGGGTATGAACTTCACCTTTAGGACGCACAGCACTGGGAGCAACAGGGAGGATACCATTAGGCAACAGAGAAGGGTGGCTAATGCGTCCGGCATGATGAATTTGCAAGAAAATACGCCCACTTGCTTGATGAACTGCATCGGTTACGAGTCGCCAACCCGCAACCTGTTCATCGGTGTAGATTCCTGGTTGTCCAGTGTATGCGCGACTTGTTGGGTGAGGGTAGGTTCCTTCTGTGACGATCAATCCAGCCGTCGCTCGTTGGGCGTAATACTCTGCATTCAGTTCGCTTGGAATACCGTGACCTCCAGTGCGGTTGCGGGTCATGGCTGGCATTATAATTCGGTTGGGAAGGGTGTAAGTACCCAGTTCAATTGAAGTAAAGAGAGCCTTGTTTGCATTCATAACTTTTTTTTCATAGAACATTTACTCAACTGAGATGAGCGCCACTTTCAGTTATGCCTTTCATCTCGACGTAGCAGCCACCGCGCATAATTTACTTCTTGCCAAGCATTAAATTCACTACGTCATCTTCTAGCTGATTAACTGCCCCAATTTGTGTAATCAGTTCCGCTTGGTGGTAGCCACGCAAGCCCATCATTGTCAGTTGACCATTGGCAATCAACGTGTAAGTCTCGTACACGACGAAATTGTGAATCTGTCGGATGAACAAAGGCTGTTCTTTGACAGTCCCCATATACTGCGGCGAGGCGAAGAATCTGCTCATCTCCAAGCGATCGATGAAAGCAATCTCCATCAGGGCTTGATACTGCTTCTCTAATGGCTTGTAGTGCGAGACGCTTTGCGATAACTCCGACTCATTCGGCGGGTTGGTATTATCATGTTCATCAAGCAGATGTAAACGTAGCCTCAGCATATGTCCGCTTTCGACCAGCACTGGTGCAAAACTGTCTGTCATGTAGCGGCGAAAGTCCTCGATGCTAATAGCGTCTGTTTTCTTGAACAGGACAATAAACTTGGTACGATCTTTACTTTCATGGAGCAAATCGTTGTTGATTTCATCCACGTAAGTCTTGGAGTTGCCATTGTTCGTTGTATAAGCTACCGTCTCTTCAAATAGGTTCGGCTCATCCTTCATTAACACGCCGCCTGCACCAGTAAAATATTTCTGGACATCTTCTTGACTAGCAAAAGTTCCTTCGCCAAGACCGTCAAAGCGATCTTCTTCCGGGAAGTCGTAGTTGATGCCGGGGACGGTCTGCCACGCGCCGCCTTCATCGTAAGCAAGATGATGTTGGTAGTAGTCGTACATTCCCGGTATGCGCGCGGCAATTGGCCCATGCACATCGCGCCAGTAGGCGTGAAATAAATCCGGTAATACGCCCTTCTTTCGTTTGAGCGTGACGCAGGCAACAAAATCAATTTTCGTCATTCTTGGTTATCCTTTTGCTGTGCAACTCGATGCGCTCCCACATTTTCACTAAGCAGTTCCCAAAAAATGATACGCGGCGGTTCAGCCAAGAACTCCTCGGACTTCTTGAAGTAAGTTTGCATATGAGATGTTTGCATATGTTCGTCTATAAAGTAGTTTTTGTCAGCCCAGTTCTCGTAGAGCATAAAGCGCGTTCGATCGTCCGGGTCTTGATGCAGGTTGACATTGATACATTGCACTTCAGCGATAACTGGCGAGATCAGTTGCATCATTTCTTTCCTCACCATCTCCTCCATACCGGGCTTCGCTTGAAAGAGAATCGTAACAGAAACTTGCTTGTTATTCATGCCTTCTCACTCTTTCTTTTGCTTGGACTTCATGGCATCCACGAACCAAGATAACTGTCTTTTTTTGGGCTAGTAATTGGGCTATGTTTTCACTTATATGTCTTGTGCTTCCCGTCATTAAAGTTTGCTTTGCTTTGAGTTGCAAATCCATATCAGTCTTTTTAAAGTTAATTTACGTCTTATTTACTTTGATGAGCTAACAATAGCCTGTTCTTTTCAAATGAAAAAGTAGTTAATATTCACATTAGTTGTGCCTAATGGGAATAAATTGAGAGGAACAAGCCGCATGGACAAGCTGAATGATTTTAAGGTTTTTGTTCGGGCTGCTCAACATTGTAGTTTTTCGGCGGCGGCCTGGGAACTTGGCATGACTCCTTCGGCTGTCAGTAAGGCAGTACAGCGCCTAGAGAAGTATTTGGGTACTCGCCTGGTCAATCGTACAACTCGCAGCCTTTCCCTCACCGAAGATGGAGCTGAGTTTTTTGATCGATGTCGCCAAATTCTGGACGAAATTGAGGAAGCTGAACTTGCGCTCAACCAATCTAATTCATTTCCAAAAGGTCTGCTAAGGATCAGCCTAGCTGTGGCAATTGGACACTTACATATCATTCCTGCCTTAGCTAACTTTATTGAGCGCTATCCTGACCTCAAGTTAGAAGTTGCTTTGAGCGATCGCATGGTTGATTTAGTTGAGGAAGGAATTGATGCTACCGTTCGGGTTGGTGATGGATCAGAGAGTCGTCTGATTATGCGTCGTTTGGCGACTGCCCGGTTTGTCATTTGCGCTGCCCCTGCTTACTTAGCACGTTATGGAGAGCCGAAAACCCCCGAAGACCTCAACGCTCACCAATGCCTAAACTTCCTCTCTCCTCGCACAGGACGTGCCTTTGACTGGTTCTTCCAGCGAGATGGAGAAGCGTTCAATCTCCCGATTGATGGACGTATTCGCTTTAATCATTCTGAGTCACTGTTAGCGGCAGCGATCGCTGGAGCAGGGCTGATTCAGGTACACCGCTACATTGCTGGGACAGCAATAGCGAATGGGGAACTCAAACCCGTGCTTGAACTTTTCGCTCCCACAACAGGTTCCCCAATTGCAGTACTTTATCCTCAAAAACGTCATCTCTCAGCAAAGGTTCGTGTCTTTGTTGATTTTATGAGCAATTTAATGGCACAACTCAAACAACAGCGAATTGTTGAGTAGAGGGCTGTGTAGGATTTTCAGTAGCGATAGGCATTAGCTAAAAAGCTTGTTTGAAGCAGCTCTCAGCCTTAGCGTAAGTTTTTCCCGTTTTGGCACGGTGATATCTGGAACAACTTTATCTCCAGTAATTATTATGGCTAGGCTACAAACTCAATCTCATTTAAAACAAACCGTCGTGGATCTTGCAAACCATGCGGGATTGCAATCACTGTTTGCTCATCAAACCAAAGTTCTACACTCCGAAACCTAAGCCGTCTTGGAATATCCTCAATTCCTGTATACCAAAGCGTCGGATAGTGGCGGCGATTTTTGGTCAAGCGCTTCAATTTATCAGTATCACTCAACCCTTCTTCTAGTCGCGGCGTTTTGGGCTGCGGTGGTTCCTTTGGGTTGGTGACGCATGGAGTGACGGGTAAGGGTGACGGGTCACAATCCTTCGCTAGTAATGGTTTAACCGAGATGACAAAAAAATCCTTATCCTCGGTATTTATTGTTTGCTCATACTCCAACGAGTTTTCTATTTTCAAACTTTTTAAAGAAGTTTGAGTTGACCCGTCACCTTTACTTAAGTCCTTATCTGGCAACAGTTCTGACCCGTCACCTGACCCGTCACCTGACCCGTCACCTGACCCGTCACCACCTGTCAAGAGTTGCATTAGGTTGTAATCATGAGTCGGGAAATTCCCATCGCCATCAGTACGCAACCTCAATCCCCT
>Ga0068628_1000504_pt1 | contig 14026 bp, 18 predicted proteins | sample InSIn2gowninarea_FD_77431 | JGI IMG/M metagenome (GOLD analysis project Ga0068628, IMG submission 77431) | Clean room microbial communities from NASA Spacecraft Assembly Facility at Jet Propulsion Laboratory, Pasadena, California, USA -... ... | reverse complement strand
TAACAAAACATATATAGTAAGAGATGGTATAGGCAAGAGTTTAGTTTTAGATGTATAGGGCAGTCAAGAGGGCTTCTTAGTTTAGTTTTTTTGATGGTATATAATGCAAGGGATGATTGGGGATGATTTAAAGTGAAAAGAGGTTGAACATAAAGTATGAAACCCTTATAAAAGAAAGTTTTACAATAAAGGAATAGGGCTACGATAAAAAGGGTTTCACATCTTAGGTGAATATGGTGAAGAGTTTAGGTATTTCATGTATACATGTTATCTTTACCAATAACCTTAGACTCTTTGCTTAAAAATAGAAACCAAAATATTTAGAAAGATAACTAAACACTTTCATAGTTGTTTTAACCCTACCTAGTTGTACCATTTCTGGATGCTATGTAGGTTCTTCCCCAAGGTAGTGGGCAAGAGTAGAGACCCCCCCACAAACAATGCTCAAGTGTTAAGCATCAATTGAAATAATCAGAAATGCATAATTACATATATAATATATGCATTTACAAAGGACCAACCTTACCATAAAGGCAAACCATTAGATAAGGGGGTTGATTAGAACCTCACGTCTAAATGTAATCCTACAATTCACCCCGAAAAGAAAGATAGCCTTTATATCATTAGGTGTCTTATAAAAAAATACACATGGATAACCAAATTTGATTTTTATTTATTTATTGTTATTTTTCTTTTTCTCTCTTTTTTATAGACTTTGTCGACTAGTTTCCTGGTTTTTTAGCAAAAGCCAGTTTTATTGTGTCTCTAAGGAGGTTTTCACAATAAGAAGGATCTCTTTTCCTAGTGGCTTGCTGAAAAACTAGTTTTCCAATGTGACTAGGTGTTGGAGGTGCCCGAGACGAGGTTTTCACCGTCAACTCCTTTTTTATTTTTTCTCTTTTTTTCCTTTTTTTTCATGCTTGGAATGAAAGTTATGAAGCCATAGAAGAGGGTGTACTAACTAACCTTTCTACAACTTATAAATCAAATTTCTTCTTCAATTCTTCAACAAATTCTTCCTTGGACTTAAGTTTTTGATATAGTCTCAGCCAATGCCCATTGGCCATGAATGGTTTCCATGCGCCATCAATTGTACAAAGTCTCACAGATCCATTGTTAAACACAATCTCGATCTCATAAGGTACTAACCACTATGTATGAAATTTTCCTTTAAAATCCTTATGCCTTGAATAAAATAAGATTACCCAATCACCTTCTTTAAATTGTTTCTTTTTTATGAACTTGTCGTGCCATTTTTCTTGTTGTTGTTGGATGATATTCATTTGCTGGATGACTTCTTGGGACATTTCATCAATCTCATTCAATAGGTCCAACTGATGTTTTTGAGCCTTAGAGAGGTCCATCCTAGCTTGCAAGGCAATCCTTATTGTTTTGACTTCAAATTCAATAGGAAGTATAACTTTATTACCATATACTAGCTCATATGGTGTGAAACTGGTGGTGTTTTTGTAAGTAACTTTGTAAGCCGAAAGGCTCCTAGAAGCTTCTTAGTCCAATATTTATGATGATGCTATATTTTCTTTGTGACGATGGCTTCGAAAACTTTGTTAGTAAATTCCACCTATCCATTTTTTCGTGGATGGTATGGAGTGGACATTTGATGTTTTATCTTGAATTTCTCAGTAATGGATGGGACCAGTTTGGAGGTGACATGAGTTCGTTGATCAATATTGATTTCTCGAGTTACATCAAGTCAAAAATAAATTGGTTCATACAATAATTCATCCAATGCTTGTTTTGTTAGATTTGGTAGGGCCTTGGCCTTAACCCACTTAGTTACATAATTAATACATACTAGGATGTATGCTTTTTGTCTTGATGGAGGGTTGATAGGGCCTGCAAAGTCAAGAGCCCACTATTCCAAAATGTTTAATCATGACTTGGGGTTGTAGTGGCATCTCATCCACTTGTGTTGGTTTCCCCATTCTTTAACACTTATCACAACTTCAAACATAGTTCTTAGTGTCTTGAAAAATTGTTGGCCAATAACACCCTTGTTGTAAAAATTTATTTGTAGTTCTTTTGTCTACAAAATGACCCCCACAAGGTTCATCATGACATGCCTTCAAGGTGTCATAAATTTCCTCCTCTTGAACACAATGTCGAATTACATGGTCAGGTCCAGTCTTGAATATATACCCTTGTATCCAATAATATATAACATTGTTTCTAATGGTATTTTTCCACTCTCTAGGCGACAAATGTTGTGGAAGTCTTCCTGCAACTAAGTAATTAGTAAAATATATGAACCGAGGTATATTAGTAGATAATGCACACATATTTTCATCAAGGAAATCATCTTCTATGGAAACAAACTCATTAGCATGATGAGACAAGAAATCAACAACAACATTCTCCTTCCCTGGTTTATCAATGACAGTGATATCGAATTATTGTAGGAGGAGAAGCCATATTGTAACTCAGCCATGTTTATCTAGTTTATTCATAAGATAAAAAATTCCAGAGTGATCAGTGTGTAAAAAACACGGTATCTAGTAATATAATACCGATTTTTCTTATGGCATGGACCATAGCGAGAAATTCCTTTTTGGTTACTATATAGTTTAATTTGACCGAAGTTAAGTTTTTACTCATATAGTAGATATCATAAGGCATTTTTTCTTCCTTTTTACCCAACGCAAATCTAATGGTTATATCTAAGGCATCAATGTGTATGTGGAAAGGTAACGACCAATTAGGGCCTCGAAGAATAGGAGTAGAAGATAGTTTTTCCTTAAGAGTATTAAATGCTGATTGACATTGATCATCCTATTGAAATTCAATAGTTTTTATAAAGAGGTGAAATAAGGGGGGATCCAACTTTGTAAAGTTTTCTATAAATCTTCCATAATATCCCACACATCCCAAGAAAATATGGACATGCTTCAGTGTAGTTGGAGTGGATAAATTAAGGATTACCTCAATTTATCAGGGTCCACCCAAATCCCCTCGAACGAGATATGGTGTCCTAATACAATTCCCTCTATAAAAATGATTTTATATTTTTCGTTGGAAAATGAAAGGTTAGTTTCTTGGTGATGGATAAATACCTTCTCAAGATTCTTTAAAGCTTCTTCAAAGGTTTCCCCATACACTGTGAATTCATCCATATATACCTCAACAAAAGTATTTGTTAAATTTGAAAAGATTCCAGGAACAACTCGTTAAAATGTTGTTGGAGCGTTATATAAACCAATGGGAGTACTCAATAAATGTAAGTCCCCATGTATAGGTAAAGGTTGTTTTCTCTTTATCTTTAGAGGCAAATTGAATTTGCTTATAACTGTTGAACCCATAAAGGAAGAAGAAAAATGTATTCCCTGCCAATGTGTCAAACACTTGTTTGATAAAAAGAAGAGGGAATAAATATAGGTGTCAAACACTTGTTCGATAAAAAGAAGAGGGAATAAATATTTTAAGGTAGCTTGATTCAATTCCCAATAATCGACACATAATTTCCACTTTCCATTTTTCTTAGGGATAATTATCAGGGGAGAAACCCATTTACTGTCAGAAAAAGGGTAAATAAAACTTGCACTTAATAGTTTATGTAGTTCTTCTTTAACTATATCTTTAAGTGTTGGTTTCATTCTCCATTGAGGATGTTTGATAGGTCGGGAGTCCTCCTTTATATAAATATAATGGGAACACAATTTAGGATAAATTCCATTCATATCAGTGTAGTCCCATGAAAAATATTTACTATTTATTCTAAGCACTTCGATTAATAGCTTCTGCTAAGAGGGTTCCAATCCAACATTAATATTCAAGGCCTTCCCAGGAAAATTCAATAGTTCTAGTTTGATCTTCCAAGGGATCAAACAAAGATATTAGTTTCATTTGTTGGGATAAATCAATAGGTGAACACATTTCTTGAGGTTTCTTTATTAGAATTATGTTGATTGATGGATTGTTGTAGATGTGTGGGCGTGTTAAAAAGGTGAAAATTAGGTCATACTCTCTATGTTATTTAGAAATTGGGACTTAATCAATGGTAAAAAGAGGTTGAGCAGATTCTTCATCACTATATTCAAACCATAAAGCACTTTTTGTGTCTGAAAAGGTTTGGCCAGAGGGTAAAGAGTAAGTCTTTTAGTATATTTTTCATAGGAGATAGTCATGTCCCCATACCTATAGCTGATGTAGGCATCTATTGTGGCTTACCAAGGCCTTCCAAGAATCAATGTGTAGCCTCAAAGGTTTTCTTTGGGTTGGAGGATCAAGAATCATATGGGTTTTCCCACTAATATATCGATACAAAAATATCCTCTAACACCCTCTATAGTTATATGGTGGATCTATCGGCCATTTGGAGAATATTTTGGGGTAGGTCAGAGTCTGGGTAGCTCTAGTTTTTCCATGGTTTCCAACATTACTAGTTTCCCCTAAGTCTATCAAGGTGTTAGACAGAAAGGTATTATTTATATATACGGTAACAACAAGAGTTCTTGGATCACAATATTTTGTTATAAAAACTTTACCCAACATTAAATCAACTAGTTTCCCAATTACTTGTACAATCTTGGGATCTCTTTTCTTTCTTCTAGGATTTTTCAAAAACAATTTCTGAATTTTTTATGCATAAATAGGAACATCCTTGATAGCTTGAAACAATATAATATTGACACATACATTTCTCAATTCCACTAAAAAATCAAATTCAAGTTGAGGAAGGGTTTTTTCAAGGCTTAACTTCTCTAGATAAGGAATAGACTTGGACTCCTTTTAAGGAGGTTGTTCATGATCAGAAGAAAGCAATATTGACTTGGGTAATTTATCTTCCTTATCTTGTTCTTGAATGATAAGAAAGGTTTTATTTTGAATAACTTTCCCATGGCGCAAATGAATGTCTTTACAATACAAAACTGAAAGAGGATAGGTAGGAAAGAGAGATAATTTAGTATTGTAAGTGGGTTGAACCATCTTGTTATTATTTGGATTTGGAATAGGTTGGGAAGGAAAATAAGCCCATGTTGAGTTTGAATGGGTTGATTGGAATGAAATTGAAGTTTTCGTTCGTTTGGTTGAGGAGGCATCTTATTCCCATAATATGAGAGTCCTCTCCGTCCCAAGGTCCACCCTTGACCCTACACTTGAAGAGGCCATGATGGCCATGACATAGGAGGGTACCAGCCAAAAGGGAGTGTAAAATGTTGGGAATGAACAAGAGGTGTAGGTACATATGTCTGAGGAGGCCAGGTTTTTTTTCGGGTTATAAAACAAATTTGCTCAGTCTCCCCATCCACCTCTTGGAAGACTTCTTTGAGTCATGGAAAAGAAGGGCATTCTTGAGTGGAATGATTTTGTTCACAAATGCCACACACCTCTACATTATTCAAGGGGAATTCTCTAAGAAGGTGGTTTTTCTGACACTTGGAACAAAATATATCCAAGGCTAATTCTTCGTTATTTATTTTAGCTTGCAAGGTGCCCAATTGTGAACTAAGTGTACTTAAAATATCAATCTTAAAATTGTCTAAAATATTTTCTAGTTCAACCTCAGTCATCCCCATTCCACTTGATCTACCAATCCAAGATATAATATCTTGCGAATTTTTCCCATATTTGCACTTTCTCTATAATACTGTTTACATAATTCACAAATTTCCTCATATGATGGTTGAGAAGCATCCCCTGCTCCCATTAAGTTCAAAGTCTCTAAATAGTCCTCTCTTATTCCCTTGAGAAAGAAAATATGTAAGGTTTTAGGGTCTAGGGTAGTTTGTTTATTTATTTGCAAAGTATATTAGAATATTTCCACGTATTCTTCTAACCTCTCATCATTTGGATGAGGCATCTTAAGAATATCTTCCTTGATGACCCTAACTTTGCAATAATCGTGGTATTTACTCAAAATTTTCTTTTTCATATCATCCCAAGATTGAATAGAGTTTCCCCCTAATCCCATAAACCAATGGAGGGCTGAATCTTTTAATGTTGTAGGAAAAAGTTTTAATTTCTGGGAATCTATTGAATAATCATAACTTCGAAAGAGGACATCAAACTCAAACATGAAAGTGTCAGGATATTCCCTAGATAGGCCATGAAAATTTGGAAGGGCATAAAGAGGAATATTTTTCATTTGTATTATAGCATCGAGATCTTGAATGGGGAATTCAAAGGTGACTGATTTTTGTTGTTTAGGTCCATTAGCTTCCTCCTCAACCATTTTTCCTCCCCTTGGGCTCTTAGAGTCTTGAACCTTATTAGATCCTTATCAACTTTAAAGTTCCTCTTCAAAGGGGGTTTCCTACCTCTTTGGTGTCTCCCGCTCTAATGGATGCCTCACTGTACTATGGGTAAAAGTGACCTTTGGAAGATTCCATTTTTGGCTTTCCAACACATTATTAGGAGTGGTTCCCACCATACCACATGTTGGGGTTTTAAGGGAATTTTTATTTTTCCTACCTATGATGTTTTGAATGCATTTATCAAGATATAATACAAAGGAAAAATGGTATCTAGGTTATTGAAAGAGGTAATTACGACCCATTCACTCCCTTCTAATAGTAATATCCTTTGTATTATTTATGCAAGAGGTATTCACTCCTTAAGCACTTCCCTAGAAATGGTGCCAAAAATGATGAGTGTTTTATTAGTCTAAAATATTATTGATCATACATTATTGATTTGATTGTCAAACATGCTAGTAAACTTACGAGACTATTAGTGTAGTATGCACATATGACAAGATTTTTTTTTCTTATTGAGATGACCTAAGATAAGTGCATGTGAATGACAATTTCATCAAATTAGATCCTACCTCTTAATTTAATTTGGCTAAATAACCTTTCAGCTACCTAAATGACTCCAATAGGTAAGCTAAATATAGTGTTGAAGTTATTGAAGTTGTATTTTAATTTTAATTTCCAATTCTGTAGAAATTAATTGTTTTATAACCCTTTTAAAATGACATTATCCACCAATCCCATTAAACAAATCAAAAGAAAATCATTTAAATTATTTGCATAACCTCCGATAAAGAAATATTCAAACTATCCTAACTCATAAAACACATTCATTTATATTGAAACACAACTATTCGAAGTATCCACACCATATAAACAAATTGAAGGATGAAAACCATAGTTTAGTTTGCAAAGGAAAAAAGACAAATGTTATTCAACTTTTGTTCAAGATATAAATAAGAAATGTCATGCATATAAAACAAAATTAATATGGCATGTGACCATGGCTTAAGTGGGCCGAGCTGTTGTGCTTTGAGAACTTACGTCTTATATAAAGTTTACAAAGCACACAAAGAGTTTTTGTCCTATCCATGCTAACTGATCAAAGACAGAATGTAGTAATTAATTACAGTTTCATATCAGATTTAGTCATGGCCCAAAATTGCCTATGCTAGCTTTATCCTCAAGGGATATGGACTATAGAGTGTTTAATGGCTTCCAGAACTTGAACTTGGGGCATGAAACAATTACACTTCCACAAGCCTATGAGTAGTTGAGAATTAGCATCTCGGTTGTAGTTTAATTTATGACCATGGTTGTAATAGGATGGAACAATCACTTTCTGTCGAAATCCCAAGGAATTGTGTTCATCATTAGATATCATTCTCCTGAAAATAGAATTAATGTCATGAAAAGGTTCTCCATAAGATTTGATAACTAAATTGATACCCCAAAATCTTCGCAAATCTAACAATGGTGTCCTTGTCCAACTGCAACTACTCTCTTTGGTATTGGAACTTGCTCCTAACTGCCACATAATTGAATCTTGAAGCACATCCACTTGGCATACAATCATACCTATGAATGCATCCATCTGGCACTTAACTGTAACCAAGAACTGTAGACTTCGATCAAAATGATAGCGTATATATAGCTTGCAAATATTATGTTGTCGATATATAACCAAGGTGCATGATATATTGAAAACCACACTTCATTACATATATAACCATATCTTATTCAAACCAAATAGACCTATACACTATTGTTAATCAACCATTCGGTTATTTAGTTCCAAACAAAAGAGACAAGGTGTAAAAATAAACATAAGTATACCTTGATGGAAATATAGGAAATATTGGATGTTTTAGGAGCAAAACTCTTGTCATAGTAGGAACCCAACAACCACAAAACTTTTTTTTATAATTATTTGTATGCACCAACCTACTATTATAAATATTTATAGGAACAACCCTACTAGAGACCAATCTCCACTAGTATAAACCTCGGGAGGAACCAACCCACTGTTATAGATCTTTATAAATAATAATATACTAGAGAAACTAATCCCCATTGTTGCAAATAATCATAGGACCCAACCTACTAGAAAAACCAATCCCCAACCTTAAGCGCCAACTTAGAAAGAGACACCAATCCATTTGTTTCAACAATGATGCTCAATTTGAACTCTTCTTCAGTACATATAACTCCTTCAAAATATGATAACATTCACATTACCTACATTGAGTCTAATTGCTACTTCTACCTTACCTGAGCCTACTTGCTGCTTCTACATTCACTAAATTTGCTAGTTACTTATGCCTTCACTAGATCTGACCAAAATTTGGATCTTCAAATGAAATTTATGGTAACTCTCCCAAACCTTGTTATTTTTGGTCTCTTCCCAAGAACAAACTTTTACAACATACTACAACCAATTTTGAAAATTTGATTCTAACATTTTTACTCTAGGCACTTCTACATGTCTCCTTGGATATTTGAAAATTCCATAATCTTAAAGGCCCTAAAGAATAAGTTACAGTAAAAATTCCAAGTTGGCTTGTTTGAAATTGATTTCAGGGCCATTCAAAAACCCTAACTTAGATAAGGCATATATTTTAAAGTATAATGAACCAAAATTTTCGGTTTTTACCTGAGGTATTAGTACGTGCCTCCATAGATTTCTAAAAAGTTCACACTTTGAAACATCCCATAAAATAAGTTATAGTGAAAATTCCAAACTGACCTATCTGAAATTGATTTTAGGAGCATTCAAGAACTCTAACATCCATTGAGAATATCCCGTGAAGTATAATTAATAAATGCCTAAAATTTTGATGACATATGCCCTTATATCACTCCTTCAACTCCACAAATTTACGATATGAAACATCCCAAAAAATATGTTATAACAAAAATTCCAAACTAACTTATGGATTTCAAAAGCATTCAGGAACCCTAAATTACTTGGGGAATATATTATAAAATATAATGAACAAATATCTCAAGTTTTTACCACACGTTCCTAGAGATCTTGTATCTGTCTCTTTAAAATTTCACAATTTGAAACATCCCAAAAAGTAAGTTATTTTGAAAATCACAAAATGTCTCATTTGAAGTAGATTTGAGGACCAATCACAAATTGTAACTTCTATAACATATATCTCTGAAAGTATAGTGTCCAAGATCTAAAATTTTAAGTGGATGTTCCCCTTGATCTCTCCTCAATATGCTCAAAATTTCACCATTTGAAGAGGCCTAGGAAAAAGGTTATAGCAAAAATGGTAAGATGTCTTGTTCATTCCACAAATAACATTTTTACTCACACACACTTTTGTTCCAATGCTTTTTCTTTTTATGCATTATCATATTCCTTCATGGAAAGAAATATTAATTCAAAAAGTCACATCAATTAATTAAGTAAATAATTATTTCACTTTTCCAAATACGATAGGAAAATACCATGTGAAAATACCACTGGCTTCTTAAACCATGGGTTTGAAACCGCCATTTCAATTTTTTGACTTCTCCCTTTTCACGGAGACCCATTTTTAATATACTTGGCTACTTATATATAATATCAATGATATAATCCCTTTGACATCGATGAAAATAATTGGCTCAATAATTCCCCCCCTTTCGTTGATGGCAATCCTATCACAAAACATATAATCCAGCATAGATAGAAAGAATTATCCCCCTTGTTGTAGTACTCCCCTTGTTTGTCATGAAATAATTCTCCCCCTTACTTCAATAATCCCCTAATAACTCTCCCCTTTGACATCAATGAGAAAGGGATGCCGCCATGAACTTGTGCTTCTCCTTAAGCATTTAATGAGGAGATGGATATTGCTACCAATTGCTATATTCATATGTCTCACTAGGAAGAGTTTTTCTAAAAATATCTACAATCTAGTCTTTGGTGGCATCATATTCCAACTTGACATTCTATTGTGCTACTTGTTCTCTTAAAAGGTGATACTTGATTGGATATGTTTATTTTTTAGTGGATAATAGGATTTTTTGAAATATTTGTTACATTTGTGTCATCACAAGTTATTGAAATTGGATTCTTATATTTCACCTTAATATGTCTCAATGTCCACTTCATCCAAAGAACTTGTTTGCAACATGATGCTACTGATATATACTAAACCTATGTTGTGGATAAATAAAATGAAGATTGTTTCTTGTGCAACCAACACACTAGGTTGTTGCCAAAAACATATTCTTGTCCACATTTACTTTTTGTTCGAAATACTGAGAGGGGGGTGAATCAATATTTCACTTCAATTAGTTATTTTTTTTTATCTTCATGTTGATTTTACAATGATTTTCTTAAATGATAATTTCTTACAATTATTTTATCTATTAGATTATCGTAATATTCTTTCATCATTAAGAAATTATACAAGAAAATCTCAACAATAGACAAAAATTCCAATAAGATCAAGAAGAGACATCTAAACAAGAAAAGAAACATATAATTTACACTGGGAAAACACCAAACCAAGGAAAAAAACATAACAACCTTTTCTTAGAGAAATTTATCCAATTCAACAAGGAATACATCTAATATTTCCAATCAAAACAAAGACAAATTGACCAGTATTGTTCATAAGCCAAGTGAACCAGTTGCTCAAAATAATTGGTCTGCCTCATGGAAGTAGTCTTCCCATGAACTTGTCCTGCCACAAATAATAACTTAACAAGAACAAAATAAAAGTGATATGAATTTCATCTCAGAAGAGGTATTAATTCATTTCAGAAGTGTTTTGAATCTTACCTCATAAGTGATCATGAATTGTGTGTTGAGAAGGAGTACAAATGAACTATTTATAGGGATCACAAGAACTTGAAATGGTGTATCCCTTTGCTTAGGATGACTTGAAAAATGGAGAAGCCGATTGTACATTTTAGAGACAAAAATTTATATTTTGAAATTTCAAATTTTCATCTTTTTGAAGCTAACTTGGAATAAATACGCGTTTATCTTTTTCTCAATACTTGAAGGGGTAAAACATGAACATAAATACTGACCATAGATACAAAATTCAACACTCCCCCTTAGCTAAGGAGGTATTCATAATGACTTCCACATATGTTCTCTTGTTGAATTAAAATTTCTCTATCCCAAGAAAAGGTTGAATAAATCCATCCAGAACATGTTCAACTCTAGAACCATGTAGAAATCATCCTACATCAGCATCATGCAAAAAGGCACTCAACCCACTAGCGAAACCCCATGGAAATAAGGCCAAAACTCCACTAATTGAGGGATCAATCTATGATACTTAAAAGGCCAATATCTCCAACCATAAGAAATAGTTTCATGGTCAAAATCCATGACCTAAGAGAGCATTACAGGACTTAATACACATATAGCCAATATCCCACCCAAAAACCATGGCTTCCAAGTCAAACCCCATGACCAAGGGAGAAATATAGGCTTGATTCTTATAGAGCCAATCTTCCCAACCAATAATTATAGTTTCTTGGTCAAACACCATGACTTAAGGGAGTGATCCAAGAATCGATGTATATAGGGCCAATTTCCCTAATTGATAACTATGGTCTCCCTGTAAAACCCCATGACCTAAGGGAGTAATGAAGCCTTGATGCCAATGGATCCAATCTCCCAAGACAAATCCCATTGCTATCCTGATTAAAACCCATGACCTAAGAGATTCTCTACCATTTGATGCTAAATTTCAAGCTCATCAACATTCCCTTCAACTAAGGGAAGAACTCTCAATCACTCCAAGCTTGTTCAACAACTTAATCATCGAAATACATGGTATCCTCATTGCTCCACGTGCTTTGACTTGTCATCATGCACTTGATAAAATAATATTGAAGCTACCTTACTTCAGAAAATGCAAATATAACTGCGAAACATTCTGACCATTCTAAATTTATATATTCCAGCAGTTTATTTTATAATAAGAAACATATTTCGATCAATAGTACCATATTGGTATCTCAATACATTTTGTGCCACATGCCTTGGCTCAACAATAAATTAAATAGTTTGCATCCATCACCACAACTACTTTTCCATTCATTATAATGCTGAAACAAATATTTCTAAGATAATCCAGGCTACTCCCTCTGGAACTCAACTTCTTCATATTGGACACCATGGGAATGACCATGCATTTTTTCTGTATCATCCCAAATATACCATCCTTTTGATGAAGGAAAATCTCATCGAATTTGTTTCCCACACTTCTAGTCTCAAGATGTAATGTATCCAACCAACATCCTCCATCTTGAACTTAGAAGTAAATTCTCTTTATCTTGATTACTTCCTTTATCATGGTGGAAAATCTTTTTTCCATAACTTCTCCCTCTATTACGTGAATCCTTAGCTTTCCTTCTTCTTCTGAACAAGGAGCCTTTTCTACATGATTCCAGATATTAATATAATTTCTCCCTCTTAAACATGAATCATTCCAGGGAGAATCCTCTCATCATATGATTTTCTTCATTCTTCCAATACTTCCATGTATTTCCAAAGCCTTAGAAACCTACACAATGTACTTGCAATCCTCACTAGGAGGTCTTGGAATAATGATTACAACTCGGTAAAGGAAATAAATACAAGAAGCTAACTAATAGTAAAACACCAACAAGAGTAATCAAGGAAGAGATATATCAGATACTTATCTTTCGAGGATAGAGGGCAATTTATTAGCTCCCTCTTGATCCTTGCTAGCTTTCAAAAACCATCTGTAAACTCATCATTCATGTCTTCATCATCGATTAATTTCCTACATGAGCTAGAGTCTCTTCTTTTAGTGAAAGCATTGATTTGGGTCCATTGTTATGGTTTTATGCACAAACCCTAGGTATTTCTCATTCAAGTCTGTTAGCTTCCTGCTGCAGCAGGTTAATCATCTTTCATGATCGACATTTTTACATGCTAAATATGTCGTATTATGCATGCTGCAATGCTCCATATTTGCTACAGATGACCAGAGAAGTGTCCATGAGAGTGTGCTAGTCTAAGTGCCACTGCTGTGTTCCATTTTTGATGAGTTGATACATCTTTGATGAGTTTTCAGTTAAGGGAAGGCCAAACAGCGTAATCTTGGCTTCCAAGGCATTAAAACCCCCTTCCGATGCACTAAGAACCTCTCCGACATATATAAACCCCTCCGATGCATTACAAGCCTTCTTTTTGTTATCGGAAGCCATCCACACCATATATCCCACATTTTCCATATATTTCCACTCTATCGCATATCCCCGCTCTATCGTTTAACTTAAGTTTTTATAGAAACTTAAGTTATAACGTAAAAACCCATTTTTCCGCAAAACCATGCTTTTTCCCTTTTTTCGCATATATCGCATCGCTCCACGCAATACATCAAAGGCTCGCTCCCCGGGTTTCCTTGACAGCGATATTGCGATCAAATGTCAGCCATCCGATCAAGCCCCAGATCAACGGCCCATGTTTCAGCGCTGCATTCCTATATATGGCTCCGACCAACGGAGCCGAAATACAATAAAGCCGAGCTTAAAGTCATTTCGGGTCTGATTGTGTTTCGGCGATCGCACATATGCGCACCCTCTGTCCCCGCCGATAGCGAAATGCCAACATGATCTCGGCCGTCCATCGCCTTCACCAAATCAACGGCCAGCATCCTATCGGTGATCACCCCTCAGGTTTGGTGGAGCCGAAATATTATATGGCGCAGTTTTGATAGCATTTCGGGTCCGTAAGGTCCCCGTGCATAGAGAAGAGGTATGGCTCCGATATTCCGGAGCCGAAATATGATAAAGGGGCATATAAAAGTATTTCGGGTCCGATG
>Ga0068628_1000501_pt1 | contig 14059 bp, 13 predicted proteins | sample InSIn2gowninarea_FD_77431 | JGI IMG/M metagenome (GOLD analysis project Ga0068628, IMG submission 77431) | Clean room microbial communities from NASA Spacecraft Assembly Facility at Jet Propulsion Laboratory, Pasadena, California, USA -... ... | reverse complement strand
TAATGCATTCTGTAAAAGAACTTCTGCTGATAGAAAAAAAATACTTCTGTTGCTATACACTGAAATTGTACTCAAAAGATTTCTGTGGGAAATAACTTTGGTTGTTTAAAAATAATCAGTCATTCACCGCGAGCTCTACAAAGTTGGAGCAACAACGGTATTAATATGTTCAAAGAGTGTGAAGAGTATTTCATTCGGAAAAGACTGAAGCAGAAAAAATCACAATGGAGAAAACAACTTTTCACACGTTCCAAGTTCCAGTTGCTCAGCGAGCAAGTGATTGGTACGACAGCTTGATGTTTTCAGTGAAAACAAATCATAAGATTTCACCGCAATTTCACAGTTCTATTTATGATTAAATTCTACTGTCTTGGAGAATTGGAGAGAACATTTAAAAAACCCTGTGTTCTCAATTTTCCAACTTACATAGCTGGCTTGGTCGTTCCCTAAAGTGGCATTCGCACTAGTGGGATCGGTCGGGACTTTCATCGGCCTCTGCGCGATTCTCTGGATCCTCTACCTGCTATCAGCATGTTTAAATTGCTGGCCTCTACCCTTTTAACGCACACGGAAATGCTGGCCTCTACCCTGCTGTCGATGCCACTTTCGCCGCGGTGGAGCTGGACTAGCCGGTTGCTGAGACGAAGATGCAGGAGGTACAAGAGTTGGAGGGTCATAGCATGGCTGGCAAACGTCCTGCGATTCGTCACAAGAACTCAAACCGGGTAACACACCACACTTAAAACATGCTCACAATCATGCTTCCAGCAGTGAAGTGGCCGAGAGCATTCGCTCCTTTGCGGATTCCATACCAGGTAGAGAAACGATAGCGAGGTTTCAATGCGCAGCACTGGGAGTTGCAAGGCAAATCAACGATGTTTACTATTTGATGCAATGATCAAAGAGGTAATGTGCAATACGAAAGGTGGGACAACATTGAGGTATGGAGACCGGAGGTTGTTTCCCAGAAACGTCCAGCTTTCAAAAACAGCGCTAGTGATGGAGCAGGCTGGCAGCGTAAATCAGGACAGGACAGGACAACGCTCAGGTCAGGATACCGTTCAGGGGAACGTTTTATGACATCGCTCAGACACAATAGCAACAGTGAATGGAGTTACAACTATTTTGAGAACCTCGCTCTGATACCATGTCAGGCCAGGAGTAACTCCAGTTTGGCAGAGAACTGATACAATTTATTTCATTAGGTAGCTATTGTTATATACAAAAAATGTGACTGCTCAGTTCATCTTCTGATCACTGTTCACATTCCAAGTTCACCCAATCTCAGAGGATTAGGTGTCAACAGTGTTTACTTGTATATATATTTAAAGGTTTATTATTGATTGGGTTGTGATTGTGCAAAATCTCTCCATAAAAGGTTGAACATTTGAAGCATGCTTGGATTGGTGGATATATCTGGTTTAGTTGATAAGGAGAGATAAAGCACCTTGTGGTGAAAAGATGCTTGAGAGGACATCTAGCGGGCCTATGTGTTGATGTCTAGACCTCGAAGTAGGGAGGGTGGCTTTGGTCTTGGAGCTCCAACCTTGAATACACACCTAGATCCCTAGGTTGGTGTTAGAGCCTAAAACCCTAATGGTACCTAGAGTGGCTAAAGCTTGAGTACACCTTAGTCCCACCCGACTAGAGTGCCCTGGTTAGGTATCTAATTTGTAGCACTGTGTGTGCTATGGCTCTTCATAGAGCATATCATTTTGAGATCTTCCACGTACCTATGTATATATGTAATTATGAATACCTCCCTAGTTAAGAGGTGTTGAAAAATGTAACTAGTTTCAGTTTTCATAATTGTATTTGAGTGATGATGTAATGTACTTATCAAATGAAAGAAAAATATTTTTTTATTCTAAAAGAAATTGATTTATTAAAGCATGGGTTTCATGTGTGGGTCAATGATTTTTAGGTCAAAGCCTCCATTGTAGGCTTCTAGTGTTTGTGTCAAGAGTCCTTGTCTTTATCGTTATGTGAGAGACCCTTCTTGGGCTTTATTTATCAAGAAATAAATTTATTTTGATGCAAATTAGGTCTTTTAGGTGTCCTCAACCAAGTCATCCTCAACTTGGACAAGTCGGCCTAATTAGGAGGCAAAATCCATGATATTGTGGCAACAAGATGCTTGGGAGGACATCTCGTTGACCTATGTGTTGATGTCTAGATCTTGAAGTAGGGAGGGTGGAATTGGTCTTGGAGTTCCAACCTTGGGTATGCACCTAGATCCTTGTTGGTGTTAGAGCTTAAAAGCCTAATGGTACCTAGAGTAGCTAAAGCTTGAGTACACCTTAGTCCCACCCGACTAGAGTACCCTGGTCAGGTATCTAATTTGTAACATTGCGTGTGCTGTGACTCTTCATAGAGCATATAATTTTGAGATCTTCCATGTACCTCTGTATATATGTAATTATGAATACCTCCACAATTAAGAGGGAGTGTTGCAAAATGTAACTAGTTTCAATCTTCGTAATTGTATTTGAGTTATGAAGTAATGTACTTATCAAATGAAAGAAAAAGGATTTTTTATTATAAAAGAAATTGACTTATTAAAGCATGGGTTTCATGCTTGGGTCAATGATTTTTAGGTCAAAGCCTCCATTGTAGGTTTCTAAGGTTTGTGTCAAGAGTCCTTGTCCTTATCATTATGTAAGAGACCCTTCTTGGGCTTTATCTATCAAAAAATAAATTAATTTTGATGTAAATCAGGTCTTTTAGGCCTCCTGGACAAGTTGGCCTAATTATAGGAAAAATCTACTATATGAGTGCAACAACTCAACCTCATTTGGAGCACATTCACAATAAGTTCGATTTGTAGCTGCTGGAGAAGAAAAGAGGGTGCGAAATCCAAGGAAGAAGGAGAAAAACCCTAGTGAAGAAGTTTGGAGACCTTTTTTTCTCTCTTTGACTCAGACGTGCAAAATTTTGAAGCTGCTGGGGAGGCCAAAATTTCAGATTTGTAGTAGGGCCGAAATTCTGGAAGCTGGGGGCCAAAAATTCAGTGTTATTGCTAGGTTGAAGTTGGAAGGCAAGAAGAGACTACTGAAGTTTGCAGAATCATCTTGGAAGGCTGAGTTGGTGGAGGGGGAAGGTCTTTTTGTCAGGTCTAAGGTCTTGGTTTGTCTCAACTTGATTTGAATCTATTAGTGGAGGAGTTTGGCTGGGTTTTCCCCTAAAGAGGGGTTTTAGCCCTAGTTGAGTGCCTACATCTGGTGTCATTGATCTTCATGTTTTGATTTGATGATTTCTTAGTGAAAAGAAGATACAATAAGAACATAAAGAAAGTTAATCAGACTACAAGAATATCACAGGTAATTATCAACATAAGAGATTCTTTCCGCTGTTTTGATTTTCTAGTAAGGAAATGAGGCGAGCACTTGTGAGCACCTCTATCAACGGAAGCAACATCAAGGGATCGAAAGGTGTGAAGGAGGAAGATAATTTGGCCCTTGTATCAAAGGGTCTGAGTCAAGGACAAGGTTCATAGGGGGAGAAGAAGAAAAAGAAGGATCTATCTAAGGTTAAGTGCTTCAGGTATGGCGAGTTTGGCCACTACAGTTTTCAGTGCCCTCAAAGGAAGAAGGATAAGTAGGAGAAGTAGGATCAAGTGATGGCATCTGCAAAGATAGACAAAATATCCTCCAAGTTGAAGAAAGATTTTTCCATGTATGCAACTATACCTGTAGGAGAGAGGTGGGGCGATATGGAGCTATAGTCCCAATGTTGCACAAATTTTGGGCAGGGTCCAGTGAGGTGAGCATCAGATGGTGTTTCCTCATGGATCATTACCTTGCTTCAGGGGCCCACAATATTTAGTAGTAAGAGGATTAGTGCCAGTTGATGCAGTTAGTGCCAAAGCTATAGTTGCAGGCCAGTTGCAGTTCGATACTGAGGAGCGCAGAGCAGCGTTGATAACAGAGCAGGAGGCTCAATAGCAGAGTCATCAACAACATAGATTTCTCAGTAGACAGTGCAGAGGCTAGTAGCAGTTAGATGCTCAAGAGACAGTTGCAACACAGAGACACAAATGATTTAGTATTTTGGATGCTTCTCAGTTGCAGTAGTTGCAGTAACAACACCAACATTTGAGAGGGAGTTGCAGTGCAGATGCAGAGTTGGCAACAATACAAGATGTACAATGCAGTGTTAGCAGCAACACAGATGCAACAGTTTGGTTCAGCTACAACCAGTGGTAAATGAATCCAAGTTAGTGCAGTGGTTGATGGACAATAAATTGAGGGAACAACGCAGTGACTAATGGAACAACACAATGATTGAGGGAACAACGCAGTGACTAAGGGAACAACACAGTGATTGAGGGAACAACACAGTGAAAGAGGAAGCAACATTGTGACTAAGGGAGCAACACTGTGATTTAGGGAGCAACACAGTGATTTCCAGTAGAGTTTCTTGTCAGACATCAATAATGTGTATGGGAGGATGTATCAGAAAGAGGGCGTTGTAGTAGTTCAATAATACACCTTCCTCACTAAGAGGGAGTGTTAGTTTTTGTAGCATTGGATGGTGTTATAGTCTCAAAACTTTGCAGAGAGGCTAAAACATAGGATTTATCCATAACACAAAAATCGTTTATGGGAATTCCACCTAGAGATGGCTCAATTAAATTAGTTGACCATAATTAAAAATTTCCTAAAGACTAACTTAGGAAAAATGGTTAATTAATAAGAATTAATTGAGAAAGGTGTGAATCATCTAGAAACTCACATAGATCGACTTGGAGATGATCTCAAATATCGATTAAGTTTTAATCATGGATGATGGAGTCCCAGTTGGAGATTATAAGAAGAGGTCAATGGGTAGATGGAGAACTCACCAAGGCAGATATTCAGTTGCCTAGGCAGTTCGAATTTCTAAGTACATGAGTGATTCAACAATGGAGATCGAGTCAGGAAGAGAGTAGCAGGTGGCAGGAGAGGTTAACAGTGATATAGAGGAAGTTTTCCAATTTCAGAGAGTCAGAAAGAGGAGGCCAACATTTTTCTCCGAAAAATGTTGAAGGGGAGGACGTTTTCAGTTCCAAAGGCCAACAAGATTTTCTAGAGGCCCAAAGAAGTATTTTCCTAGCCAACAATAGGCAGGATGACTAGTTTGGTAGCAGTTCCGTGCTGAGCGTGTGAGATTCTGCGTTAGGTGACGCAGGGCTTGCGTAAAGCAGGGGGACGACTTGCTTTTAAGTGGCAATTAGGTGTTGAGACTTTTGCTATTATTTCTCTTGGGTAGAATCGCCAGTTTGGTGACATTTTATTGTACTCAGAATTTCTCTTGCATAATAATAATATAAATCCACAACTACTGCAACCGGTTTTCCCACACTGGGTTTTTCCGGGGATTTTTGTCCAAAAATAACGATGTCATTTGTGTGTGCGCTGTCATTTCTCAATTTCCAACTCTTTTATTTTCCACAATATTTAATTTGTGACGATCGCAGTGTGATCAATTTGTTGTTGTTGTAGTAATAAACTGCATAATTAATTTACAGTTAGAAGAATTAATTCCAGTTGCTGTAATAGAAATTTCGTAAAAATTTTCACATGTTTCACTATGCAAAGTAGTTTGTCGTGATACTTGGATCAGTAGCGTCAGTGATTTTAAGATTCTAACCTAGACTCCAGTGTCGTGGAAAAACAATGATTCTTTCACTGTGTAGTGTCATTTTCTGCATTTAATTTGAATTTCCTTCACTTAAAGCACACTTTCTTTCATGCATTGATAATTTATTTCATTGTCTTAAGCATCCGTAGATTCTGATCTCAACCATTTAAAAACTATTATTTGAATTCGCCCTTGCTTTTGACTATTTTTGTACAAGCCTAGAGTGAGTTTTTAATGTGTTGATTGTCTTTTAGATGTGTGCATAAATCTTAGTTTGATAGAAATATACATTTACTAGGGACATCCCCTTGAGACCAATGTTATCATAAGTTGACCGTTCATTGTACTGGTAGAGCCCAAAAATGTGAACCAGATCAAAATTGGAAAAAAAACTGGACCAAAAAAGCAGTGGACCCAAAAATACATAAATATACAAATTTTGGAAAAAAACATATCTATTCGTGTGCATCCATATGAATCCCAACCGTCATACACATATATGCAAAATTTCTCATATAGATAGCAAGGGTGCATATAACCAAAAATAGTACAAAGTGTAATCTATCTCTACAAAAATACATCAACAAAAAGGCTCTAGATGGCCTCTAGAGTCCAAAAAATCATGCTACAACAAATACCTCCATAACATCAAAATCATTGCCTATATTGGGATCCTCATCATCAATATCACCCTCTAAGCATCAAAATAAATAAAAAAAGCTTAACATGTCAAATCAAGATTTTCTTTGAGAGATAGGTACATTTCTATTAGAGTCATGTGGAGGAGTTCAACAATCAGTGCCACCAACATCGACATTAAGTGCTAGTTCAATACCCTCATACACGACATAATCCAATGGAAATGTTGCAATCCCTCCAATCCTGAAATCTTGAAAACTGTTAAGTCTACTGGATTTTGAGTGGGATCTAAAATTCTTCTTTCTCCATATGAAATCCAATGAGGTTGGAACCACTCTTAAACATCTCAAGTCAATTAATGGCGATGTTAAAAATTTAAGTAAAATGATGCATTTTCATCCTTTGACTTTAAGAGTTTAACATCACCATTGATTACATAACATTAGTAGGGCCCTTTGGTTTTATATTAGTTTGCCCATTCATAAATTATTGCTTTTTATTTTATTTTTTAAATTTGCATTCGAGGGGTCCTTAGTTACATTGTACAAAATTCCCCAGTTCGCTACTGAACTAGACTCTTTATTCTTGTGGCACTGGTTCGAACCAGTTTTTGCTAAAAAAAGCGCTCCAATGGGACAATTTAGTATGATCTAGTATGGTTCTTATAACACTGCTTGAGACTAGAATACTACCAATGCAAACAACGATGCCTTCCAACTATGACAAGGTCTGGTTTACGTATAGTTATTGGGAAAGTTTGCTTATGTAGGTTAACGTGATAACACCTCAATGTTAGAAATTATATGTTTACATTCATCATAAAGTTGAGGAAATCAATTGAATTTTCAATTGACAAAATGACCAAAGTGCACTTAATGTTAAATAACTTATATCCTTTCATTTTAGAGAGCCAACTTACTCATTTTTTGTTTTCTATATGTAGTGTAAATATCTTTTTTGAAGATCGTGGAAAGTTGTTGGTGCACATGTAGGAGAATTAATTATGAAAATTTAAGAATTTAGCATTTTTTTGGTTGGCAAGTGATGGCATTCTTACATAGGAGGACTTACCCACATTCTAGTTTTGTTGACTTGGTCACCCATGAAAGATCATATCTATATTTGGACAAAAAATCATAAAAGGGGTGGTATTTATTGTCACAATTTTCTTAAGATTTGCACTTGACTTCAACCACATTATTGAGAGTGATGTGGCATGCTCTAGATTTAGGTTGTGGTGGGTGGTGTAATGACCATCCTTATTAATGGTGAATGAATGGCCCCATTGTTTTAAGGATGCAATATTAACTAAATGGTAACTAGAAAATGTGGCTTTCTTGAGGATTCATGGTTGTTTGTTGTTTGATCATAGACATAACCTCAATAGTTCATTGTCTTCTATTAATGCATCATGCCAAGTATTTGTAAAAACATTAGGTCCTTTTAGAGTTAATTGGAACATAATCTTATTGGTTTAAAGTAGTTGATTAATTCACCATGTTGAATATTTGAAAATTTGTAGGATCATTTTAGAGTTAATTGAGTGTTCTAATGAAAATATCTATTTTTGTATTTCAAAAAAACATAGAAACCATCTAAAGCTCAACTAAAAGAGTACAAGTGTGAACTAAAAAGTTAAAGGACAAGGAAAATGGGACCACCAAATTTAAAATTATGTTTCTACTTTTTTTCTTCAATAACTATCATGAAATAACAACTTAATGTCTAGTCTTACGGTGTCATTATGCTAGAATTTAGGATTTCAAACCATCTATTACTAATGTAAATGAACACCAACACTAAGATTTTGTTAATGATTGCTATGATGCAATTTATCATTTATGAATTTCAACATTAAAAATAAGATTGTTTCACGTAAATGAATGGATTTTTTTTCAATTATTTCAAAAATATATGTATAAAAATTATTAAATAATAAGCTATTTTAATTATATTTATAAGTAAAAAGTTTTGAAATATTGAAAAGCTTAATGTCGATATCCTTATAGATGGAATTCCTTGCTTTACTAACCTTGCTAATGTTGTAGCTCCTTGCTAGTATCTTTTTTCTTGAATTTAGAACTTTGTCATTGAGTATCTTTTAAATGTAGAACATTTTGATAGGGAATTAGTCAGGTTCAATCATGTATACAATATTTCCTATTAGACTTGGTGGTCATTTAGGATAGTATTTGAGGCATTTTGTTGAGATGGTTTGATGGCCGTAAGGAGATTCATGGCACAAGTTTTGGTTTAGATGATCACAGTATGTTGCATATCTACTTTGTGTTGGAAAATGTGCAATGTGGAAACTTATTAATTCAATTTTCCTCAACCTTGATACTTGCTTGTGAATCTTAGTTAATCTCTATGTTCTTTAGTTAGATCTTTTCATCAAACAAATATGAAGAATGAAACAATAGCAACAAAGGACAAAGAAATTAGGCTCTTAGCCAGGGAAAAACCCCTCCAAGGGGAAAACCTGGTAAACTCTTCTCTTTTTATAGAATCTGCTTCAAAATGAGACAAAGACCCAAACCCTTGACCAAGTCCTCCAAGTACCAAGTCAGTGCTCCAACAAGTCTTTCCCTGATTCTGCATCAACCATCTTCAAACAACAACTTCGATCTGCTAGCTTCAATACTGCAACTGTTTTGCAACTTCGACCTTGTGATTTTGGCCTTGTAGTTGCTACAAAAACCCTAATCCAACTTCCTCCTGAGACCTTCCTTGAGCACAACAACTCCTCCCAAGGTCAATGAGGTCAAGGTATGATATTCTTTCGTCCAACCACAAGATACTGCACTTCGTCGTCTTGTAACTCAAACCTACAACTTCGACCTCCTTTTGGAACATCAGAAACCATAAAACTTCGCGCATGTGAGAAAGATAGAGCCCAAAAACAAGATTTTTCATCCTTCTTTCTTCTCCTAGACCTTTGTTCTTCTTCTTCCCGCTTCCCAATTATAGATCAAATTCCTTCTTGATAGATCGAACTTGAGGATGAGTGAATCCTGTTACCTACCATTTTGTGGGTGATAACCCTAGGAGAATTTTTTCTCCATGATGGTCCTCAACGGGCAGTCAACAACCCCTTCCAGGCAACAACTAGCTCGTTGTGCCACTTCTCCGCCACCTGAGCCAGCCATGTGGTCCCCCACCCTCCTGTCATGATCGTATGTTTGAAGGTGGGCCTCCCGAAACTAAAGGTATGCCTTGTCATTTGGTAATTGAGTATTGTAGTTTGCTTATCATGGACACTTTTGGGCATGGATTAATGGGGGATTCAGCGGAAAGAATGAGCTAGGTCTGTTCTCTTCTTCACTAGATCCCTTTTGGTTATTAATCTTGGAAGTCTCGTGGGATCCCTCATTGATCATTTGGCTTTAGGGATGGTATTTCTTGGGAAATCCTGATTTTGGTTGAGTGGTCTCGCTCCCTCATCCACATATATTACCCCCTTAATCTAGGTGGGGTCCACTTGGTCTCATGTGGTCCTGCATATTTGAAAAGTCAAATATTCAAGAACCATTCAGGAAGTCCAATAAGGATTTTAGGATTGAGAAGCTCCTTCATAAGGCATATTCCTTTAACCTAACCCTCAAATCCTTACCTACTCACCCTAGAAATCTTTGTACCTTTCTTAACAGGCACGCTCTATTCTTAAAACCCTTCTAGGAAAATGATTATTAGGGTCGCTCCACATCCATTGGTTGATTCATCTTTCACAAGTGACCTTATATATAACGGGTACCCTCCCATTGGTGAAAGTCCGTAAAGAGTAGGGAGTCTTAGCTAAGGTGATAGTGGGCCAAGCCTCCATCGTTGCCCTTTGATCTAGTAGTTGTCCCTTTAGCAGTCCGTTTTATGCACCTGCTACCACATATTGACATATCATTATTGTTGACTCCATTGGAAGAATGAAGCCTTAGTTCTTCGTTGAATTTTAAGGTCAATGCTTGTACGGTGAAGCAAACATTTTTCTAGGCATCTTTAATTTTACCCTAGCGACTCCTACATATTTTTCATGTATACCTCAAATAGGTTATCTTTCTTTGATAAATTTCCCACTTTGGATATTACTATCATCCCTGGGCATCCTAATCATGTCGTGGGAAGGTTGGTATGTGGGGTGCCTGTGTTTGATGGTGATCCATTATCCGTAATGGACCATGTAGAAAGATTTAATGCACATGCTTCAAGAGAGAAGGTTGTTCACCAACATGTCCTTATGTTATTGTTCATGAGATCTCTTTGTGGTCATAACTCATGGTTGCATAATCATGAACCTAAGAGCATCTCATCTATTGAAGAGTTCATTGATGGTTTTCTTAGACATTTTTAAGTACACCTTGCATTAAGCATCCAAGAGGAAGCCTTCATCGAGCATCATCAAGACATTAAGAATCTAGGCAATGAGCAGGAGGACGAGTCCTCCTTGGGTCCACATGATGAAAATGATGATTTTGAGGACACATGTGCTGGGATGGGTGAGTTTATGGAAAGTGAAATTGAGACCAACCTTACCTTTCTCAAGGATATTACTCCTGATGAATCCTCTTTTGAAAACCTTGAGAAAGATGATCCCATTAGCCCCTTGGAAGATGACATTGGAGATTATTCCACATTGAAAAGGAGAAGTGGGAAATCATTGGTCCTTAATTTCACTGTGCTCCCATTTATGACACTAATAAGGAGGATGAGGTTGAGAGTGGCCCTCCCTTTCTCCCATGCATTATTTATGAGGATACATCCATCGATACCCTCGGGAAGGAGAATTATCATTTTCCTTTGCGTGAAAAGTAGTAATTGGAGACGACTAACTCTCCTTTTTGGGAATGCCCTATCTTTGGAAACAACAATGATATGATTGATAAGGTCTTTCCTCATACCTACCTTCCTTATGATTTCGGGAGTATATTTGAGCCCCTAGAGTTGAATTTTTAGGAAAAGGATCTAGTTGATACTTCACCTTCCCCTTTGCCCTTTTCTATTGTTCACCATCTTGAATCTTCATCGAGTGATTCCCTCACCCCTTGTCATACGATCTCAAGTGACCATGACCCCTTTCCCCCTTTCGAGTATAGTGTCAAGGAAGAGCCCCTTATTGATTATACTTTACCTCCTTGGATACACCCTCTAGGTTTTGATCACCCCATGACCTCTCCTTTCCAATGTAACCATCACCTTGAGCAACCTATATGTTGCACCCCTTCTTTCCCTTCTCATCACAACCTTGTGGCATCTACAAAGAATAATATTATAAACAATGATTGTGATAAGGAGTTCTTAAGAGTGATCATTCATTCCACCATTGTGTTCTTCGAAGGAAAGCTTGGGTCTTCTTGATTGACCTATTTTATTTCTCCTAGGACTTCTCTTTACCTTGAGTGGAGATCATGTTTTCCCGCCTCCCACCCACTTCATCTGCCATCTGGCTGTGTGCACATTCAATTTGGGAGTCGCTACATGAGTAATCATATTGGCAGGCACATGTACATTGATGTGATGATATGTTGGTTGCACTGGATTTATGATTACACTTAGTAGTAGCCTTACTATATGTATGTTAGGATAGGATGCATTGCATGCTCATTTTCACATCAGAACTAACATCGTATGATATTTCTCATGGTAGATTAGATTATATTTGCATTATATTTACTTTTTCTATTGATTTTTTGGCCTAACATTAAGCATGTGCGATCATGAGACGTCGCGAAAGCATGCTGCCTTGTGTTCTTCATGTATTATATGTGCAAGTAACAGGTCCATGGTAACTAAGAGATTGTTGGAGTTCTCTTGACCTCACTTTCGAGTAGTTTCGTCCACTTCGAGAGATCACGTCCTAGTTGGATCCAAATGTTACCCACCATTTTGTGGTTGATATCCCTAGGAGAATTGTTTCTCCAAGATGGTCCTTAGTCGACGACCCCTTGCAGCCACCAAATAGGTTGTTTTGCCACTTCTCTGCCACTTGAGCTAGCCATGTGGTCCCTTACCCACCTATCATGATCATATGTTTGAAGGTGGGCCTCTCGAAACTAAAGGTATGCCTTGTCATTTGGTAATTGAGTATTGTAGTTTGCTTATCATGGACACTTTTGGGCATGGATTAATGGGGGGATTCAACGAAAATAATGGGCTAGGTCTGTGCTCTTGTCCCCTAGATCCATTTTGGATATCAACCTTGGATGAGATCTCTTTTACTAACCATTTGGCTTTAGGGATGGTATTTCACGGGAAACCTTGATTTGGGTTGCATGGTCCCACTCCCTCCTCCGCATATATTACCCCCTTAACCTAGGCTGGGTCCACTTGGTCCCGTGTGGTCTCGCGTCTTTGAAAAGTAAAATCTTTAAGAACCATTCGAGAAGTTAAGTCCAATAAGGATTTTAGGATTGGGAAGCTCCTTCATAAGGCATATTCCTTTAGCTTAACCCTCAAATCCTTACCTACTCATCCTAGAACTATTTGTACCTTGCTTAACAAGCAAGGAAGCTCTATTCTTAAAACCCTTCTAGGAAAAGGATTATTAGGGTCACTCCACATCCATTGGTTGATTCATCTTTCACAAGTGACCTTCTATATAATGTGTATCCTCCCATCGGTGAAAGTTCGTAAGGAGTAGGGAGCCTTAGCTGAGGTGATTGTGGGCCAAGCCTCTATTGTTGCCCTTTAATCCAGTAGTTTTCCCTTTAGGAGTCCCTTTCATGCCCCCTGCTAGTTTCAGCGGTAACAAGTCCCAAATGAGGTTGAATTGCTTCTTTATATAGCCTTTCAATGGGGTCAAATTCCCTTCTTTTGGCCGACTTGTAACTACCAGGGCTGACTTGTACTTTTGGAGTTTCCAAGACTTTCTAGACTCAAAAATAATTCTTTTACAATTACATTTTGCTCTGAAGGGTCTTATAAACATGATGTTGACTCCTTTAACTTGTGACAGTAAATCTTAAGACTTAATAAACCCTGGTAGCACGGAGAACATGATTTTACCTAGAAGACCATCAATAATGACAATGAAACCCATGCTTTATAATAATAACATTTTCTTTCTTTGTTTGTTACATAAGATACATATTGAAATGAGTACAACAACAATTATGAACACTGAAACTAGTTACATTTTCAACACTTGGAGAGCTTGCAACAATTTGAGGTCTTGATAGACTAAAGGGCCTTGCGACAAGTTTAAGGAGGCCATGCTAGGTAGTGGATATCACAACATGTTTAAGAAGGTCGAGACAAGTTGAGGTGGTTGAGATGACTATAGAAGTTTGTGACCGGTTGAAGAGATCACCGTGGTTTAGAGTGGGTGGTTGTATAGTTACATGCAAATGTGGGTGTGATTCCATATGTTCATGGTCACCTTTAGCTGCCTCAAGGGTGAGTCAACAATAGGGGGAGGGTTTGGGTCCTATTTGCACCGAGTCACACTTATGTTTATATATTGGTCACCTAGGGGTTTAATTTGGACCATGGGGCTCTAGATAATTGATGGCTTAGTGATTTACTGAGTTTTTATTGTAATTATAATCTCATGGGCATTATCTTAAGGGGATTTTAAGGCTTTGGGCAAGGAGATTCATCACTATTCATTTTATCATTAACGAAAGAGTGCACGAGAGTCTGAGGAGAGCTTGAGAGATTTCACTCCTTTTCCCGCCATGGGTAAGGGATATTCTTATAGTTATTTTTGTATTTGTTGTGCTTAGTAATAAAACAAGATTTGGATCTTGTTCACTGCATTTTATGTGATTTGTGTGTATTTGGTTTGTGGTTGTTTACCTATTGGCAC
>Ga0068628_1000500_pt1 | contig 14062 bp, 9 predicted proteins | sample InSIn2gowninarea_FD_77431 | JGI IMG/M metagenome (GOLD analysis project Ga0068628, IMG submission 77431) | Clean room microbial communities from NASA Spacecraft Assembly Facility at Jet Propulsion Laboratory, Pasadena, California, USA -... ... | reverse complement strand
GTCTTCGAAAATTGTATTTGAGTCATAAGGAAATGTATTTATCAAAAGAAAGAAAAAGAAATTTATTATTATTATTATTATTAAGATTCAGACTTAATAAATCATGGGTTTCATGCTTGGGTCATCATGTTTTAGATCAAAGTCACCATTGAGGACTTCTAGGATTTATTCTGAGTCATTAGAGTCATTGTCTATTTTAAGAGACCCTTCTTGGGCTTTTGAATCATGTAAAAATATTTATTATTGAGTCAAATAAGTCATTTGTCACCTCCACACCAAGCCAGCTTCAAGGAGATCAAGTCGGCCTCAAACAGAGTAATTCAACCTCACTAGAAGCCTATAGATTGAAGCAGTTTGAATTCATTTGGAGCATTCTCACTCACTCAAGTTCAATACTCGAGAAGGAGGCAGAAAAAGTGTGAAATTGCAAAAGGAGAAGATTTGCTAGAAGAAAGAAGATTGAAGTTTCTAGGTTTGTCTCTCTCTCTCACTTATGTGGATTTACTAGGCCATTTGTTGGAAGAACGAAGTGTTGCTGCTGGGTCAAAGTATTTGTTGGGCTAACTATTGGGTCAAAGTTGCTACTGCTAGGTCAAGGTTGTTGTTGCTAGGTCGAAGTTGTTGTTGCCTATTCTTGTTGCTAAGTTGAAGTTGTTGTTGAAAGGGTTATCATCTATAGAAGGAAGAAAGGGCTGACTTGGTGTGGAGGGAGTCTGTCTCTAGGTCAAGAGTCTTGGATTATCTCGTGAAGTTATTAAGGAAGAGTTGTTGATTGGGTTTTCCCCTAGATAAGGGTTTTTCCCTAGTTGTCCGCCTACATGTAGTGTATGTGATCTTTGTGCTATTGTTTTGGTAATTGCTTGATGAACTAAAGTTAAAAGAGGAACATCAGAATATCACAAGTAATTATCAATATAAAGAAAATATGTTTGCCTTTCTAATTTTCTAACACTAATGAAGATTCCAATGGAGGATCTTATTATCCTCATCTTGCAAATGCTCCTTCTTATTGATAATGGTGTATGGTGAATTCTATGCTGGATGACTTTCTTCATGCACACTTCTTATGCTTTCATTAAGTTTACCAAGAGCTACTTCCTTTCTATGTGGACTGCTACCACCATGTAGACTTCTTCATCAACTATTCTTTCAAGCTTCTATAATGATCTCATGAGCTCTTGCTTCAATCGTATGTTTCTAATAAGATGCCATCTCCTAATATGATGCATCCTATCATAATTACAGTAATCTTTTAATCATGGTAGATGTCTTTTCACCTCCTACTTCTCTTTGCTATGTACTTGAGAAAGTTAGAAACATTAATAGTGGAGGTATATCCCTTCCTTCTTGTGTTTCTTCTCATCAAGATCTTCTACTTCTTCGATGATATCAGCTTCAATTCTTTCTTTTCTTTTCTTGTTTTCCTTCTTGAGTTTTGGACAATCCCTCTTGAAATGCCCATATTCCCGACATTCATAGCATTGGATCTTTGACATATCAATCTTCTTATTTTTTTGAGGACCAAACTTTCCAAACTTTCCCTTTCTCTTATCCACCGCAGCAAATGCTTGAACTTTTTCGCTGGGTTCTACGTCGCTTCTTGCCTTCAACCAGATTTCTTCAATCTTACACAATGACCAGAGTTCGTTGAATGGGGTGGCTTCTTTCTTTCCATAGATGCTTGATACAAAATTGCCCCATTCATATGGTAGTGCATTGAGCACCACGGGGGTCATCTCTGTGTCGGGCATTATTTCCCCCAACTCTTGTAGTTGGTCTCTTATTTGTGACAGCCTCATAAAGTATGAGGCTATTCCTTCTTCCTTTGGTAACGCCATCATGTATAGCTCAATTCTCAATGATGTGACTTCTCCAGCAATGTTTACAGAGAACAATTCCACTAGCTTATCATAGATTTATTTTGATGTCTCCAACTTTGCTATATAAGAGATGAGGGGATCCTTGGATTCTATAAGAATCCTTTGAGCCCTTATCTCCCCCTTCATATACTTTGATAATGCTTGCTCTTCAGATGGTTTGGAGAGTTTACCATTGACATGACCAATAACTTCATTATCTATGAGGATTAGGTCTATCCTCTTTTTCCATGCAAGGAAGTTTGATCACCCAACCAATTTATTGCTTTCCTTGCAAAATGATGTCATTTTGATAGATTCAGACATAGATATAAAGATACTTACTCGTCAAGTGAAGATGCTCCTTAATGATGAAATCTTCAACTTGATGCCTTTCGTGATGATGATGATAATTGAAGATGTCTTCTTGATGAAGATGTTTTCCATAAGTATGCTTTTGAAATGTGATCCTTTCTTCAAGGAGATCACCTAGATGATGGCAATGCTTCTTCTTACTTCCTTGGGATGGAGGCTTCAAGATGCTTCAAGTGTATAGTCCTTCTTTGAGTGGACATAAGGTCCTTGAGGTCTTCTTTTCCTTGTGATGAAGATGATTGTGTGAGCATCCCAAGAATGCTTCTAGTGTAGGACCCTTCTTTGAATAAGCTAGGGTTTTGAGGTCTTCTTCTTGAGATGACCTTCTTGATGTTACTTCTAGATTAAGAGATGAGTAGTCTTTCTTAACGCTCCTTAGTCCTTAATGATGTACTCGACCCTTATATGTCCTTCCTTGATGTCTTGAATTTCTTGATACTCCTTTTGATGATCCTTCTTCAAGTTGCCTTCTCTTGTCTTGTCACCTTAGCTCATATTCCTGTTGATTTGGAGTGGCATCGGATGTGCTCTAGCGACGAAAATTGGTGGAGAGGCTAAAGCACATGAGATCTCCAATACCCAAAAATGGTTTGGGCAAAATCTAATTAGTTTGGGAGATATTAAAATAATTAATATTTTTAATGGAGTCCCTAAGTCCAAACTTAGGGAAAATAAAATATTAATGTGAATTAATATAAAATTGAGTTAGAATGGTCCAAAAGTCATGGATCAAGCCAAATCTAATCTTAGTCGTTGATTAGGGACTTAATCTCGATTGTTGAATTGTCAACGAGAAAAGTATAAGAGGAGGCTTGAGGGTCACTTGGAGAACACACCGAGTTGATCAAGAATTCGATTTTCTAGGGCAGGGCTTGCTAAGGAAATCAAAGGAGTGATCAGAGTTGCAGCTGAGGGGCAGTGAATGCAATGACAGAGAGGCAGAGATAGTACCGGGAGCATTAGCACAGAAGCCGGGAGGGAGTTGAGCAGAGCCAGCTAGAGGCCACGCAGAGGCAACCAGGAGCTGCACAGAGCCTGAGGAGGGTCAGCATGGGAGACGTTGAGGCTACAGAGGCTGACACAGGGCCCAGAGAGGCTGACGCTAGTTAGACGTTGGGCCAGAGAGGCTGACGCAGACCCTAGAGGTTAACGTTAGGAGATTTCGTGGGGCAGATTGGAGTTGATATCTGTCTCCGACTGAAAGGTACTACTGCCGAGGGCATTCTCTGTTCGGTGAACCATTTCTGGCACCCAGATTGTATTCTGAAACTTCTTAACAATAAAAACCTGAGATAGCTGCATCGGTTTTCCCGCATTGAGTTTTTCCGGGGACATTAGTCCAAAAATAACGATGTCACTTGTGTGCTTGTCTTTCCTTCAGTTGATAATCTGTATGTTTTAAGACTGTACTTGTATTTATTTTCAGTATTTACATGTTAAATAACTTGTTAATTAATAGAACAAGTAGGAAGAAATAAATCAGAAAGTACAGGAAGGATTTCTAGCAGATAGACTTAGAAATTCCAACAATTACATGTTGAGAAATTTGGGGGCAGCTCTCTTAACTTCATAACTACTTGTGATATATTTTTACTTTGATTAGCTTCTTCTTTCACTTTATTATTATTAGAGTTATTTATCATCAAACAGCTACCAAACAATAAAATCAATGAGACAATACGACACAAGATGTAAGCAATCAGCTAGGGCCAAAACCTCTCCTCTTGAGAGGAAAACCCACAAGAATTCTTCTCTTCTTATAGAACTTCAAGTGACGAATTCCAAGTCCTATGACTCTTGACCAAGACCCTCCAAGACCAAGTCAAATCTTTTCTTGATGAAGTCCTCTTTCACAAATTCAATGCTAGTTGTTGTCGCCTGTCACGCACACCTAAGTTAGTGGGAAAGGCCCCTAACCCCACAAGGTGTGGTTGGTGACAAATTAAAGAGATGGGGCTATCACCTATTCCCAACTCTCTTCATTTAAGCTCTCTCCTAGGTTAGCTAAAGGGGGTGGTCCCTAAAGGAAAACTAAGTTAAAAGGTTTCTAGGAGATGTTAGAGTGAAATAGATTACTTTTAAGATTATCAGAAAATATAATGTGAACAATATAAAATAAAATAAACTTCAATAACCATCAACACATGAGATAACTATGAGCATATATAAAACCAGTGCCTTCAAATATTGTTTTAAAAATAAATAATACTTGTTCAAAATAAAATGAAGTGTTTCAAATTGAAACACAAGCAATCTTCTCAATCAAACAAAAGATGTTAGCACAATATGATACTAATGCAAGCTATAAAATATGCTTTCAAGAAACATTTTTAAAATATATGATCATTCATAAATTCAAAGCATGCAAGGAAGCAATATGGAAATGAGTTGCAAAGGAAACAAGTTAGAACTTTTCTTGCAAAAATAAATAAGATGATACTTGCCCAAATAAAGTACTCAATTCAAAACATATTCATCAATGACAAGTACATAGATAATTTGCAAATAAAATATTAAAATGCATTAGCATGAAATGCACCTATACTAAAATTAAATGCAATTATCTTGGTTATTTTTAATCTAAATGTTTATTATAGATGTGATCTTTCTTTTGACTATCTTGAAATAAGTCTCTTATGTGAGTTGTGGAAGGGGTCCAAGAGAAAGACAGCAACGACTATATTAACGATAACTTCTTTGGATTACTCAACGCACTCGATGCCTCCAGCGCTGCAAAGAATGTGGCTCTGATGACCGCAAGGTCATCATGTTAACCACACAAGAGGGTCTATGTACCCACACTGATGGAAGAAAGGGGTCCCTAAAAATGTCTTTCAACCAAGCTTATGCTTGGAGGTAAATTAAGTTAAGATGCAACTACACTAAAATGTCTAATATGATATGCAAGTAAGTTTTCCAAATAGAGATTTGTAATGCTTTCAATATAATGGAAATAGCCCTCAAAGTAAATTTCAAAATGTAAACTCAATTGGAAAAGTAAATTAGCTTGCACATGAATTAAGTAAGATTACTAAATGTTTTGCTTCAAGTAAATGGAATTGTGCCTAAAGAAAGATAGTTGTTCAAGATAATGCAAGATACATAAGCTTCATGAACATATAAGATTTGTGAGTTGCTCAAAATAATTGCTTTGACAAAGGATAAACTAATAACAAACTAAAGCAATGAAGCTTGAAATTTATATGCTTGTAAAATGAGCAAATAACATAAATGAGCATATAAATAATGAGTCTGTTGTGAAGCCAACATGAAGCAAATTGTTAGAGTAACCAAATCGACTTTGCTACTTGAAATGAGATGCCTTGCATAAAATAAATTGCTTCCAAAAGTAAGATCTAAAATTGTGTTTGAAAGGTAAACTTGAAATGGCAAAGCATGAAAAATAGTAACAAAAGCAAATTCAAAAAATTAAATTGTGAAAGTGATGTTGTGTTAATTTCAAGGCATGCAAGATGAAAAACTAAGAAAACTAGCTCAAAATCAAACCACCCACGTGTTCCTCATTTTGCAAAAAGAGAAAATGATGCCTTGGGTGAAAACCCAAACTCCCACAAGAAAAACTAAACTTTTATTAGATGTTACAAGATGAGGAACCTTCAAGAAGTCTCAAGTAAATCTTCAAGAGGAGTCTTTACAATTCAATGATGCTTCTCAAGCTCTAGATCTCCTTCTTGAAAGTCAAATTCAGAAAATGAAGTAAGTACAATGAAAAAAATTGTCAAGATTGAAGAAGTTAAGTGTCTCTTGATGCCCCAAGGCTTGGTCTCCAAAGATGAATGCAATGTTGCACAAAACAAGGAGCCAATCCTCTTCAAAAAGTATCACGGCCTTGCCAAATAGCAGCCCTCCTCTTTATCCACGACCTCCTCAAAAAATTCGACTTTGAAAGGGGTTGAGAGGTCCTAAAAAAAATGTTAGAGTTTGTATGATCCTTTCTTGATGCTCTTATCACCATCACTCTACCAATGGGCTGCAAGATCAAGAAACAAATTAATGTAGAGAGAATATGAAAGCAATTAAATAATATACAAGAAACCAAATCAAGTGATAGGAGTGAACCCCGTCACTTGGTTTAGCTTAGAAAAGCTCTCAAATAGCTAATATGAATCAATGAAGCACTATTTTAAAGATTTAAATTTTTAAAATAATTGTTTGTATACAAGTTATGCCCAAATGAATCCCTGCAAGAAACTTTTCGTAAGATAAACTAATTGAATCCAAATAACAAATAAGAGTTTCTTTGAAGGTACTCCAAGGGTGGGTTGTTCTCCCAAAGAATTCCCCTCGCGCTTGATCCAACAAAAATTCTTCTACAATACTCAAATCAAACGTTAGTCCATATAGAGTTAGATAAGAAAACAATGAATTGAAACTTGTAAAAATTTATTTGAAAACAAACTAGAACTTTCAAACTCTAGAACCTACTTTCAAATCAAATGTTAATACAAGATACCTTTGCACTAGCAAGTTTACAAGAATATATGAAAATAAAATGATTCAAAGCATAAAGAAGATTATACCAATAGCTCACAATGCGCCATGCTCCAAAGAAATAACACCCATGAATGGACCCCCAAAGTCCTTTTATAGATATTCTTGAAAAGTGTACAAAGTAGCAGCACTTCCGCAAGCACAATGGCTAGTAAACAATGGATCTATAAGTGAGAGCACAAAGCTCTTCTTATATAGAAGCTTGAGAGTCAATCCCAAGGCAAATAGTGACAATCCCAAAGCAAATGAGTGACAATCCCAAAGCACCTTCATGCAAATTCGAATTTCCCAAGTAGCATCAAAAATCCCTCAAGCAAAATCGAATTCCATGATGAAATGACAAGTGTATATGGGTGGGAACCAATGTGGGGACAATTTCCATAAAAATCTCTGCCAAATATTCTCCCAAATCCTCCCAAATGTGCATTAACTCCACAAATTCGAATTTCTCAGTCAAAAGTTGTTGCATTTGTGTCAAGAAATTTGATTTCCTTGAGTGGGCTATGCATTTAGGATGCAACATGCCAAATCATCCTCCAACTTGTCCTTTGACTTGGGATAATTTGCAAGTCATTTCCATGCCATTTTGTCACATGGAGCAATTTATTTCTCTACATTTGATTTATCTCTGGTTTAATTTATTACCAGATTTCCACCTAAACTTAGGAAAAGTGGGTTTTGAGGGCCTAGAACACATTTTTAACCCCTCAAAGTGTGTCATAGTAGAAAGTTGAAGGTGAGAGGTGTAATTTTTATTACTCATATGCCATACAACTTCTCTAAACATCACTTATTACATTTCATATACAAATTTTATTTCAATTTCCGCCCTGTAGGAAATTTTAAAAATTAAAAAATGACCCCCTAGACCTAACCAAACTCCACGAAATTTTACAATGATCTAGCATGGTAATATACAATGACTCTAGACACTAGGACTCACCTAAGGCCTCGCCATCAAATCGTACACTGGCTTTGGGGGTATGCTTGGAGGAAAAAACTCAATTAATTATTAAACACTTTGAGGAAAATGATAATTAACTAAGTGAAAAAAACCTCCCATAGTAGACTCACTTGATGACAAGGTCTCAAGCTACCTAGGCCTGTTGCATGACTCAAACTCATCATACTAGGATCACTTTACATCATCCTTGTAGGGCTTGTGGAATTTGGGTACAATGGAAGAAGTAGAGCTGAAAATAATCTAGTGATATGATGATTTCTGATGGAACAAGCAGCATTTGGTACATCCTTGGGCATGGAGTCTTCGAAAAATCTTTAGGTACAACTCCAGTGGTCAACACTAGTCAAACTTGCCTTCCAATAGCAATAGCTTCTTCTTTGACCTCCTTTTCGAACCTGCAACTTCTTCACTGCAACTCGGCCTTACTGAAGAAACCCTACGCCACACGTATGAGAGAGAATATGGAGGAATAGTCCTTTCTTCTTCGCTTGGTGAGAAGCTTTTTCTCCAACAATTCAGCATGAACTTTGAGCTCTTTAAAGACAAATTTAGGCCTTCTTGTGTGACTACAATTTTGGTCTCTATTGCAGCAAAATGATGCCCTAATCATCGCATATGAGGAATATAGCCCAAAAACAGACCCAACAGTACTTCGCTCTTCTTTCTTTTATCTCTTCGTTATTTCACTAGGTATAAGGCTTCTTCTTCTTGGGTTGATCGAACTTCTTGTGTGTTGAATGAATGATCTCCTCAAGTGAGGTCGAGTGATCTATATATAGGCTTTTTAAGAGACTAATAGGCCAACTTGTCCTTCTAGATAGGCCAGATGCTCATTTTGAAGGCCGGCTTGATTGCTAGCACATGACAAGGTCTTAGAGGGTCTTTTGACCCTAAATTTGACTCACATAATTTTATTTATAACATGTAACATGCCCAAATGGGTCTTCAATACATGACAATGACTCATTTGACTTATACACTAAATGACAAGCCCTAGAAGCACTCAATGGGTACTTTGACCTAAAAATAAATTTCCCTTGAGCTTGAGACCCATGCCTCAAGAATAACAGTAATAAATTTATTTTTCACTTTACATCAAAATCATGATTACATATGTCATTATGAAGACTGAACCTAGTTACATATTTCAACATGTACCACCAGAAACATCTCGTCGAGGAGAATCTATCTAGAAGGATCCTAACATGAGATTCCAAGAATTGCCACATCATATTGAGTGACAAAGTCCGTAGAAACACTCGATGTTGCTTGGGTTGACATCAATGACAACCACTTATCAACAATTGATTTGCTACGTAAAATATTTTCTGGGGGTAAAATAGCTGCAAAAGAAGAAAAATCTAAAACCAGTACTTAAAAATTAACATGGTATCAAAGCTCTATTAACAATGAAGAAGAGAAAATCAGCAGTATAAGGGCTATAACAACAAAGTTTATTCAGCAAACTTTTATTTTCAGCAAGGGTTTTGTAGCTAAAAGTTTGATATGGATAAAATGACCTCAAGCAGGTTGAGATTTGAAGACCAGCTAAAAGGGGCTTCTAATTTCAGTCCATGGAAGGAGAGGATCATGCTAATTCTAATTGAGAACAACTTGTGGGAGTTTGTTAGGACTGGTATCCTACCTCCTTTAGATGTTACAGCACAAGCCACCATAACTTGAAGGATGTGAAGGTTAGACAAATCATTTTGGATGTTGGGAAGGATCATGTCATCCCTCACATATTAGAGATGAAGAAAACCCATAGCATGGGGATATCTTTGACAACGTTCTACCAAAGAAATAACCAAAATCAAAAGATGGTGTTAAGAGAGAAGTTGAGAAACACTAAAATGAATAGATCAGACACAGTGGCTTCATATCGCACCAGCATTTAGTGAGTTCGAGATGAAATTGCAATTGTTGACGAAGTTGTGCAAGAGCATGAGCTTGTTAAGATAGCCTTAAGTTGTTTCTCTAAACAATCCACTACCTTTGTGACAAGAATCCTCCCACGCGACAAGCTTCCAGATTGGACTAAGGGAAGAATTCACCCAAAAGGAGATTAGGGAGGAGTCATTGATTGTGGACAGCATAAGGGTGGGGATGAGGAGAACCTTTGCTCTTGTTGGGAAAGCAAAGAAGGGCAAGGCGAAGGCCAAGTAGAACTCAAGTGGAGATGCATCTTCAAACAAGGACATGAGCAAAGTCAAGTGCTTTGCATGTCATAAATATGGACATTATGCGAGTCAATGTCCAAACAAGAAGAAGGGCAAGGGGAAGAAACTTATAGTTGCACCTACGCAAAATGCAAATGGATGAGTAGCCAATAAGTTTGAAAGGAGTTTTGTTAATTTTAGGTAACAATGGTATGTTCCATTGTTAGCACAATTACTTCGATGTACTTTAAGCAGCCCAATGACAATTTCCAAACTAGTTTCCAATAGCAATCACATTAACCATAAATCACATTGACAATAACTATAGATAGAACATAAAATAAAATGCAGAAGACAAGCCAAGACAAGAGGGCACCAGATTTGGTGGATGCTAGGGGAAAACCCCAATGTGGAGAAAACCCTTTAATCAATTCTCCTTATTATTATATCAAATGTTCGGCAGAGAGTACAAAAAGTCAAAATTGACCTACCAAATCAAAGACAAAACAACACTCTAAAATCTACAGTCAAATTCAGCCCTAACCAAAATGTCAAAGATGGTCAACGCAACAGTCAAATTTGCCTCCTTGAGCTCAGTGAACCTTAGTCAAACTAAGCCTTACTTGTTGGTCAAAGTCATCCCAAAACAGCCCTTCAAAGTCTAGTCAAATTCAGTCAAAAGAGGGAGAGTCTACTGTAATTTTCTGCGGTCAATGTTGTAGTCAACGCTGGTCAAAGTGCCCAAATTTCTTGATTTTTGTGCCCAACAATGTGGTCTAGAGAAACAAAAATAATCCTAAGAAAAATGCAGTCAAACTCAGTCAAATACTCCTTGGTCAACACTAGTCAAACCCCTGCAACAGTCCTGAAATTCAACCCTGCAATCTACCCACAGAAAATTCGTCCTCCTTGCCACACGTGTGAGAGGGAAGATTTGCCCAATAGTTGTACGAACCAATGAGAAAAGGAGAGAGAAGAATGTGTGAGTGATGATGATGCCAAATGAGGTGAGAGGTCACTTGTATTTATACAATTCATTGAGGGTGAAGTGACATGTCTCTTGGGCTTCATAAGCCTACAGATGATGTGGCCGACCTGAACAATTTATGTGAGGGCATAAATTCAAAAACACATTTCTGCTATTCCAAATTTGATGATCTTTAGATCAAATTTGGTCCTCTCGAAAAGAGGAATTCAATGCAATCATCGTCTCCATCAAATGAGCTACCCAAAGTGGAAATTGGCCCTAGTTGCCAATTTTAACAATCCCTCTCAACTAGGGAGAATTCCACCTATCAATCCATCCATCATCATCGATCATCATGCCATCCTGTCGCCATGAACCATCTTTGTATCTCATCTCATTTCTGCTCTGCTGAACACTGATATGAATAATGAAGAAGAATCGATCGAGAGTGAGTCACAAGACGTTACCACCCTCCACTAACAAAAGTCAGTCCAAAGGTAGAACTTCAATCAAACTTGATCCCAGATCAAGTTGTTAAACACTACGCATCCTAGACATAGGGAGTACGGCAGTACACAATGCATCCATCGATAGTGCTATGGTCCCTATCCACTTTTCCCAACTCATTGGCCAGATATGTTGGGGCATTAGCAAGAGAAGGTGAACCGCTCATCTTGCTCATATGCCATAGGAGAAGGTGAACCACTCATCATATGCATATGTCAATCGCAGGGAAAGGTCAACCACTCACCCTACACGTGTCATCAATCGTAGGGGAAGGTGAACCACTCATCCTATGCACATGTCAACCATCATGGGGTATCACAGAGGAAGGTAAACCACTCACCCTATGCACATGTCAACCATCATGGGGTATCACAGAGGAAGGTGAACCACTCACCCTGCGGTCGCTCATAGCTCTAAGAAGTACCCCAAGCCCCCAGTTGCTCCCAGAGCTCAATGTCCAACTCAAGCGGGACCCTCATGGGAGGGTCTTTCCACGACTCCAAGTCTCTCTCAGGAGGCTCAGTATTTCACCTTCTCTCAAGGATTCGTGAGAATGTCTATGACCTACTCATCAATCTTGATGTGTTGGAGCCTTAATGCTCCTCGTTGTACCATATCCCAAATAAAGTGGTACCTGATATCAATGTGCTTGGAGCGGTTGTGGAACACGGGATTCTCTAAAAGGCGAATCCCACTCTGGTTGTCCCAAAAGATCACGGTGGTATTCAGCACATGCTCAAATAGCTCACTAAATAGCTTCCTCAACCAAACAGCCTCACAACAGGCCATACTAGTTGTAATGTATTCGGTCTCAACGGTGCTTAGAGCAACCAATTTCTGCTTCCTAATCATCCAAGAAATTGAAGCAGACCCCAATGAGAAGTGTTGTCGCACAGAATGTCTAGGCACCGCAACAACGACTCAAATCAGGGGTTGCCACATTGATCCCCAATCACTCTGTTTGAGTTGTCTCCCAATAGCAGATTAAGGGGCTAGACCCTATGGAAATGGAAAGAGGAAATATTAGTTGGGAACCAACCAACCTAGGAGACACATCTAAGCAACCAATACTTGTTTTAGATTGTGCAAGATTTTGAGGATTCAAAATGATTTGAGGAAAGTGATACCAGTGCCTTGCGGAGGAAATAAAGTCCAAGTAAAGGATGTGAAATTGCTGCTAAATGACTTGACTGTCTCATATGCAAATGCAAAACTTAAAGCTATGTGAAATGCAAGGACTTGTTTAATTTTAGTTAAATGAAGGCCTAAAATTATTTCTGGAATATGTCTTAAATGTTATTTAACTTAAGGCTCAGAAAAATGGTGATCTTAATGTGAAAACAGGTACTTATACCAACAATGTAAAATGTAAAATCTGCACAAGTAATTACTGAAATGTACAATAAGACTGAAATGTAAAATGCTGGGAATAAAACACTTTAAATTCATAAATCCATTTGCATGAAGTACTCAATCAAAGATCATTGGATACATAAGTAAAACTAAATTAGTCCTACTTGCATGAGCATGTAAAAACAAATGTACTTTAGAATTTAGATTAAGTGCTTAAACTCATATTACATCAATAAAATATTAATCTAGTAATCTGCTCTTAAATCAAGCGTTAATGCGAGCAATATATTGTAAAACAACAATCCTGTGACCATGCAATATTCAGATTTTTCTATGTATAACAGCGGAAACTTCTATATGACAAACTGGTAACTACAATTCAGAAAAATTATCTTTAATTATTTCTAATCTACTGATGCATTTGATCTAAAAACTCGTAAATAAATTATTGAACAGCAGTGAAACAATTTTTAGAAATTTGTATGCAAAAAGTTACTTTAGATAACTTCTATTTCTGCAATTGCATAGCACTAAAAATATAAATTAAATTTGTTGTTGAACTTCAGCTAATTGCAAATCTATGTCAATATTAACCTTGCTTTCAAAATGAAACGATGAAAAGTTAGAGGGTGTGCACCAATCAGCCCTTAGGGGCTTGAAGACTCCTTGAAGATATGTTACCTGAATCACTGAAAACCCTCAACTCGGAATTTTTTTGTGAAAAACTTAGTTAAAAATTTGTTAAAATTTTTTGGGAAATTTTTAGGAAAAAATTGTGAGAGAATTTTAGAGAAAGAGGGAAGGCCATAAGGCTGAAAGGGACGTCGAGGAAGAGGTTGGAGATGGCCAGCACCAGGCCTCAAGGCCCTAAAAAAAAATTGTCCACGATCTTCTTGATATTTATCTTCAACGTGCAAACAAAATGGAGATGCCCTCCGAGGCTTAGATCTCTCTCCAGAATCCACAAAAATCACCTGGAATCTTCAAATATGTTCTTGCACAAACAAAAGACTTTGGGGTTTCAGACCGTGGTGTTCCTCTTTCAAATTTATGTGATAATATTGTTCTTTACACTCTGCTATTTTTATTTGCATTTTTGGTTAATAGCCTTTGAGGATTGATTTGTGTACATATATTTTGCACAAATTTCTGGGTTTTTATAATATCATTTTTATTTGATAGAAGTAGCAGGTATCTCTATTTCTTGATGATTTTATGATCCTTTTTGAATCTCTATTAATCTAACAATCAGATCTAAGTGTGCAGAAGTTATTATTTAGGATTTGGGCGTTTGGGGAAGTCCTTAGCTGGACCAACTGACTCTCAGATCACAGAATCTAAAGAGCCTATTGTTTTTAATTTCTGAAGT
>Ga0068628_1000498_pt1 | contig 14075 bp, 6 predicted proteins | sample InSIn2gowninarea_FD_77431 | JGI IMG/M metagenome (GOLD analysis project Ga0068628, IMG submission 77431) | Clean room microbial communities from NASA Spacecraft Assembly Facility at Jet Propulsion Laboratory, Pasadena, California, USA -... ... | reverse complement strand
GACACTTGCATCAAACTATTGACTTCTTATTTTTTTAACTTCCTCATACTGGGGGAAGTGTGATGCGACATATTTAGTAATGGGGGACAAAAGAAATCTAAGTAACCAATCAATATAGACTCAGTCTTCAAATTCAGGAGCTCAACAGATGCTCCTCTTTCTACACCATTCTTGAATATGGTCGGATAGGTGAGTGGGAGAAGTTAAAAAAATAAGAAGTCAATAGTTTGATGCAAGTGTCATAATGGAGAGTTAACTAGAAATAGGCAAGAAAAGCTTTGGAAAGAGTTACAAAAGTGGAATGAGTGGCTCTAGGTTGATCGAAATACCACTTAGTAGCATCTCCTTTGGTAAGCCTGTATTTGAATAGAATATGGATGGAGTCTTCAGTGATAGAATTTGATGAACACCACATGGGGAATGAGTGAACATGATTAGTGGGATCTTCTTTAGGATTACCTTCAAACTTTGAGATGTATGAAGGGAGTTTAGTAGGCATAGTTGGCCAAGTGGGATCATGGAGAAGAGAATCGTTGATAAGCTGGCTGAAATCAGGGAGACTCAAACCATCCATAAAAGGGAGAAATTAAGGAGGAGTGACCACATTGGTGGGGGTTTCGTTGGTGGGGTTACCCCAGTTGGTACCTGGGTTTCCAGCACCCACGTTGGTTCTTCACATGGTGGTGGTATGGGGTTTAGAAGATGAAAAATCAAAGGAATACCTGGAACATTTAGTAAAATCAGAATTGTAATGATGACTCGATGAAGGATGGGGAGGATGAACTCTAACTTGATAGGCATGAGTAATATTTCTAAACGGGAACTAAGGGTGAAGACCTTGAAGGCTCTGCAAAAATCACCTAAGGGGTGCAATGATGACTCTAAGGACTAAAGGGTGATGATAGGAATAAAAGAGCAACAAATAGCAACCAAAACCTAGTGTAGTGGTGTCAATTGTCAACTAACTATATTAATGATGTTACTCTAATACAAGAAAACATGTCCTATCAAAGAAAAATACCTCTAGCCTATAGGTGGTTTAAATCCTCAAACAATCCTAAATTGATTGTTTGAAATGGCCTTCCAAAGAACTTATTATTTGAAGAAATCTCATCCCCACAAGTAGAGGTGTCTAAAGAAATGTATGGTAGAGAAACAATTACTTCCCACAACCAATCCTATAAGTTGTTTTCCTAGGATTGGTCATTATTATTACCTTAGTCCCACAGGGGTGGTCGAGTCTTGAACTTATTTGGAGTCATCCAATGCATAAGATTCTCTTCCATGGGTTGGGTAGTCTTGAGGAGAACCTCTCGCATGAGGATCTAGCCTAACCTGCTCTGAATTGGGTTTCTAATGCACTTCAGCTTTGGACCATGGGATGGTGAAGGATTTTAAGTTCCCTAATATGTTAACTTCTATGTCTCAATGAAATCGATCTGTGTGCATTATTGAAAGCTTATCCCACTGATCCTACACCTACACTACAAATACTATTTGGCCCTGGTGCTCAAGTGGGCTTAATCTGTGTGTTGATTTATTAAGGTGTCATGTTTCAAGTCTTGGATTGGTGGTGTTGACCAAGCTCATGTTCTCTTAGGGTGTGAGTATGTGAAAATAATGTGTCAAGTGGATTATTTAATAGATTTTTTTGATGATGCCATGTGCTGTTGAAAATAAAGTGATGAAAATACTAAAAATAAATATGAAAATGATAGAAAATAAATAGCCAATCAAGCACACAAAAACCCACCCAAAAAGACTATCAAGTAGTTAAGAAAGAGAGGGAAAACAATCTACTCAAGGAAATAAAAATTCCTAAAATACCTAATGTCAAAGGGACAAAGATCTAGAGGCATTAATTTGTTATAAATGGTGCATACAAATAGAAAAAATCAAAGGTGAAAAATGTTGCAAAGGATAGATGTGAAGCTCTAAAACCTGGGATGCTCAAGGTATCCTAAAGGGGGGAAGTAAAAACCCAAACTCTAAAGGGATAAAAGGTAAAATAAACCTATCCAAAAGTGTTGAAAAGTAATGGATCATACTCTGAAAATCAATGGTTGAAAATGCTGAAACCCTAGAATCATCATTCAGCTAACCTCTTCCTAACAATGTGGAGGTGTACTCTAAACCCTAGGGGGCCTTTTCCTTCCTCAAACAAAGAAAATAAGAGAATTTATACCTAAGGGAGACTGAAAATAGAGGTGAATTACCCTTCCTATTCCAATGATAACACTCTCAACAAATCTAAAATAAATAAATAAATAAATATGAAAATTTTCTAGAAATTCCAAAATGCAGGTCCTGACCTCAAATAGTGGAAAACATTGTTTTTGGGCCAAATAGTGAACTTTGGAATGCATATTTGGGACCGAAAAGTGTGTTTTTCTCTAGAGACTCTCAATTGACAGATCCCATACATATTTTTCCATTTCCTACATGGCTGGTACCTATAACACATGGAAAGAACTAGAAAACCACCAGAATCTAAAAATTTGACAAAAGAGGAAATACTATAATTAGAAATTGAGAGGCTAAAAATAGTTGTTATTACACCAAAAAAATCACCATTTTATAGTGTGAAATTTCTTGGAAAGTGTACCAAAAAAACTTCACTTAAGTCACTATGTGACCATTGAACCTAACAACAAATTGTGGCTACTTCAGATCTGCAATAAAAAGTGGAAAATCCTACAACAAAAGTAACCTATATGATCCAAAAAAACAAACAATAATATAGATATTGAATGTAATAACCAAAATGGAATGACTTTAAGATGAATAAATTCTTTTATTAATGACACCTGGTGAAGGAGATCTATAAAAAGGTCTGCAAATCCCCCTCCGTGGGATGGGTCTTTTAATTTCCTTGATGCTTCAGTAACCGATCACCAACCAATTTTCTCTCTCAATATGTAAAATACCCAAACAATGTGAATAACTCAAATGGGAGCTCAAAAGAAAAACGATGATAATGGTGACGATGATAAGATCATGGTGAAGAATGAATGAAAAACCCTTCTATTTATAACAAAGTATTGAGTTAATCTAAAAAATGGAGAATAATAAAATAATACTGACCAAATCAAGATATAACCGCCAAGAATACTTTATTATATTTATTAGAGAGGGAAAATATATTTAAAATGGTTAAATATCTTTATTTAGAAATAATTAACAAATAAAATGATATATTAATTGTTTCGCGAGGATTAAAAATGGTGTGACTTGAAATAATTATTAAACAGTGATTTAAAAATTATTCCAATAATGGAAATAAGGAATATTAAATAAATAGTGATTTATTTAATTATTACTAGGAAATTTAGTCAAATGTGATAAGGAATAATTAGTTAAACAATGTTTAATAATTATTCCTAGAGAAAATTAAATAGATAATGATTTATTCAATTACTCTCCTCAGTATTTTTTTTTTTTAATTTTAATCAGAAAATAAATTAGTAAAAATGGTTTACTAAATCATTTCCCATGGTGAAAGTGATTTTACTATGGTAAAATTAATCCTGCATGGTGTATTTTGATCCACCTAGTTAGAAATGGCTAGGTGGTCACTTTTTGGTGATAACACATAATGACCCTCATGAGTTTTGAATGTTTTCTTCAGAATGCCTTCAGTCTTCACTCTAATTTGATGATATCTTGAATGAAAATACAACCTGGTGAAGTAAATTTATCCATGTAGTTCATCCAACAATTCATTAATGACAACAATGGGAAATTTATCTTTAATAGTTAGCTTGTTGATCTCCCAATAATCTAGACACATATGCCATGATCCATCCTTCTTGTGAACCAATACTATTGAAGTAGAGAAATAACTTTGACTAGGTTGAATTATACCATCCCCTGCCATTTCTACCACCATACATTCATTCTCACTCTTTTGAGCATAGGGATATATGTAAGGTCTAATGTTTAGAGGAACAATTCCTGGAATCAAATGAATAGCATGATCCCGATCACAAATATCTAGGAGGCCTTTGGGAGTCTTAAATACCTTGGAATGATTTTCCAAGACTTTTTGGAGATCTAGATAAATAGACGATTTCGACGTTAGAACCTATAGTGAGCATAATTGTGCAATTACACCCCGTTGTTCTTTCTTTAGAAGATTTTTCATGCCATTAGAGCTCATTATATTTCTTGGTTTCCTTGTGATACCCCTTAAATTAACTTCCTTTCCTTCCCAAAAAATTTCAAGAAAAGTTCTTGAAAATTAAAAGTTAGCATCCCCAAAGATTGTAACCATTGGACTCCTAGTACAACCTCATCACCACCCATTGGAATGGAAATCATTAGACTATTCAACACATATTCCACCATGGTTAGATTTATATTATGGAATTTTCTATAGAAATTTCTGGTTCCTCCATTTTAAACCATCACTTGACACTCTGGTGCTAGATAAAGGAAGCAATTCAATTCCTTGGTTATCCTACAATGAATAAAATTATGGGTACTACCTGAACCAATAAGAACTATTACCTTTTTCTTCTAGATATATCCTTATATATTGAGAGTTTGAGGAGTGGTAATTCCTACCAATGTATTACAAGGTATGGTTGCATTAATTTCTTCTTTCTGTGGGGTTGGTTCCTAGTGTATATCCTCTTCTTTTGATGTTTCTTGTTCCATTTCTTCCCGCGCTTCAAAATATATGTAGATTAATTTATTCTCAACACACTTATGACCTCTAGTGTATTTTCTATCACAACTATAACAAAGCCCTTTTTCTCTTTTTTCCTCCAATTGTTGTGGTGTCAACCTTGTAGGTTGTGGAAGAATAGGAAGAGAAACACTTCCATGTTTGTAGTTGTGAGTGGTAGACTTCCTTGTTGCCATAAATTTTTCTTTCAACTTTTATTTTCACCATGAATTCCTTCTCCAATGAATTAGTTTCCCGAAGGAGAACCTCATGTTGGATGTTATATTTTAAATTCCCCATGAATAAATCAATCACATGCTCCTCTAGAATATCGGCTTCCCTAATATTCAATTTTTTGGAGTCTTCAATGTGCTTCACCATTAAACCCTTTTGTTTGAGATTTATCAATTGGCTAAAGAAGATGATTTTCTTTGTATCTTCATAATGTGCTATCATTTCCTACGTATAAATTGACTAGGTGAAAAGTGGTTTACGAGAACAAAGCCATCTATACCATACAAACTGATTTGGTTCTAAATGTAAAGATACAATATGTATTTTTCTGATGGTTGCACATCATGTAGATCAAAATATTGCTCCAAATGTAGTATCCATGTTACCAAATCCTTACCATCAAACTTCGTCATATATATATTTGGAATATGGCAGTTCTTAAACCCCACATTGGAATCTGTAAAATAATAATTCATATTCCTTTTGTCCTCATCATGATTTTCATGGATCACCTTGTCACCACCGGGAAGCTTTTCTTGCAATAATTTTTTCAACCCTTCCAACTTCACATTCATCACATACATGTCTACTTTAAAAACGTCCATGTTGCCTTTTATACCATCCATGTCCCCTTTTAAGCCATCCATGCCATCTTTGGTTTCTCTTTATGTGAGTGAAATTTGTTGTACTTGGTCCCGTAATTTTGATATATCGTGTTGCAATTATTCCTCTTCATGTATCATAGTAGAGCTTTCTGATGGCTTGATGGCTGTAGATTTCTTTTGTTTGGGAGGAATTTTAGACCCAAATATTGATATATATGCTTCAATATTCCCTTGAAATCACTTCAAACTGATTTCTCAAACAAAAGTTATGCAAACTTAAAAAAATACACACCTTTTTCTTGCTCTTTAGGAGCTTGATATTGAAATTGTTGTATCTATGTAATTTTGTGTATCCAAAGTCTGGAATTTCATCCTTTGGTATCCCTATGAGTATTGTTTCCAACCCCATAAGTCTGAATAAGATTGGATTCTTCAAGAAAGAGGTATGCTCAATCTCCCATGATGACCTGATTATCAACTAGTTTAGTAGAGCGAAATTGCATGGAGTGCTATATATAATTTTTTCGATATTTGGCCCTGAAAATTAAGAAAAAACTAAAGTTTGTGTAATTTTAGGCACATTTTTCTAAATTGAAATCTTATGCTTGAAGAGAAAGTTATGACACTTTTACCTAGGTCACCTATTTGAGATTGAATTCTGGAGCCTATAAAAACCATAACTTCCTCAGATCATATATTTGAAGATATAGTGAAACAATATCTGAAATTTGTACACTAATTTCACCAATATTTCAGATCTGTGTGATTGAAATTTCATCTGTTGAAATTGTGTATAAAAAAATTTATAGAGAAAATTCCAAGATGGCCTATTTGGAAAAGTGAAAAACCAGAATCCAAAGCTCTGATACCAAATGTTAGGAAACCAACTCACAAAAAGGAATAAAAGATAGATCAATGACTTAAAAATTAGTCTCTTCGAGGGATAAACCTCCTTTACATTACATAAATGAATAATTCTTGGATGATACAAATGATAAGACCTCCTTGGTATACATAAGAGTATAAGGGTTCACAATATATTCAAAGCCTACATAACAATAATAATGTAAGGGAACAAAAAAAACAATAGTGGGCTTCTATGGGGAACAAAAATAACAACATGGGGGATACAAGGGAACACAACAACAATAAGGGGATACACTAACAATAAAAATAATGGGAATACACTAGTATTATAGGGACCTAACAATAGATATGCGGCAGGGGGGTGGGGAAGAATTTTTCTTATTCTTTTTTCTTTTCTTTTTCTCAGCAAGGTCACACTCAAATTGATTTCAAAGAAGTTGGTTATTTAGTTAGATTCGAAATATAAAATGAGGAAGAACCAAGTTTTATATTTTTCTTCTCCCTTACGAATTATGTATTTTCCTTCTTTAGTTCCAATGCCTCCCAAATAGTGAAACTTCAATAGATAGACAAGAGCTCTTGATGTTAGAACAGGTGACTAAGTTCATAGAACCAGAATATGTTTTTCCTATCCTAACATAATTGAATTTGATGCAGAAAAAATATCTAACTATAATATTCTTTTCCTATCGTAATAGAATTAAAATTTTCTAAAGAAAAGGACCTTAGAAATTAATAGAGAAAGGTTAATAATTTTGAAAATTTTAAAAAGAAATTTGTTAACAATTTTGTTACATGTATTGCAAAAGCACACATCAGGTGCAAATTTCCTCTCCAACTCATAAATCACCAGGCTTGCTTAGATTTAAATATCAAATATTTTGGTATTACTATAAAATTAACTAGTATATGAGGGTGTTCCTTGCTAGTGTGGTCACAATAATTATCCTCATGTATATCTCGGTTCTCAACAAAAAATGCGCATAATCGAGAATGTTGGATAAATGAATTTTAATTCAACTGTCCATGAGTCTACTTATTTTTCTTATTTATAGTACACTCTAACCATTATTCATGGGCTTTTCATAAATAGTCTTTGAAAATTGCTCAAATATTTATATGTTGATAAGATTCCACCCAAAGAATCTAAACTAAGGAGAGCATTTATTACTGACATTATTGAATGTTAAGAATCTAAAATGTGACTTAGAAGTCAATAAATTGGTTTTTTGAATTGTTTCTAATGCAACAAGGTTTCTAATGGTCTATTTAGACACTTCTTTTGGTAGTAGTTTGTTGTCAACACTTTTTAACTAGAATGGTGTATGTGTTGGCCCATCTAGTCCATTATTTGGTTTACTGGGAGAGATTGGTGCATCATTTGGTTTACTGGGATCATTTCAGAGCTTATTACTTTATGGATAATTTACGTCGGTAAGGTTACAAGATCATCGTCATTTTGTTTGTTTTTAATATAATATAATGTTTTAAATTTGTTTCGGGTAGGGTTTTTTTAGTGATATAGTTTTTATTTAGTGATGGAGTTGTATAAATCTACATTTGGTTTGGACAATTTGTTTCGGTAGTGGTGGAATTCTATAACCCTAGTATTTAAGTTTTTTATTTTGTTTGTAGTTTTCATGATTTGTAACACTACTTTTCATTATTGTCATTAACTTGGCTTTTGGATTGTGACTACATGTGAGTAACTTTTCCCACATTGGAGGATTTATATTAGGATTTATTCTTGTATTTGTGTTTATGATGTAGCCTTAGTTTGGATGGGTGAATAGCAAGAGCATTCCCCTTGGATATGTTATGAACTTTATTCTCAAATCTAAGTACAATGTATATAATATATATTGGAGTTGTTATCACTTATTCTACATAGTGTTAGGTAAGAGGTTATATGACTTTATTTCATCTTTGTATTTTAATTGATGTCACTGAGCCTTTCACCATCCTCTCTAACAATGATTTTAAATCTCCACTTCTTTTTTTCACCAAATAAAATCTTTGTTATTTTTCTTATTGAGAATCTTGTGAACTATTATTTTTCCGAAAAATTATATTTAGGTGGCTCTCCCACACTTGATTTTTAAATATGAGGAAAGGAGGAAATTAATTGATTCCTTTCCAGTGCCCCACAAATTCCCCCCTTCTCCAATTTTCAGGATGTTAACACTCAGGTTTCGCTCTTTGAATATATTTTTCATAGATGGAAGGTGGTTTTTTTGTTGTGGTGTAGTTGTTATAGAGAATCAAAGAGTAGGATTTTAACTTAATTAGAGTTTGAAAACAATTTGTATGAATTAATTTAATCACTATGTGCAAATTAGTTTTCTTCTTTGTTAAGCATGATGTAGCTCTATAGTAATTCCATGTTTTAGGCGTTTCAAATTTCCTTATATTTAGCTAGTAAATGATTTGATATTTCATATATTATCAACATTAGAAAAATTAAAATATGTGCATTCATATTGTGAAGGAAAAATTGATGTATTTGGATATTATACTATCCTTATGGTGAAATTTATTTTCCTTTCAATCCTCCTATGTTATCACGAAAATGGTGCTCTTTCTTACTTATGGTGAAATTGAATTTTCTTTCAATCCTCCTATGTTATCATTAAAATTGTGCTCTTTCTCTCCACTTTTCTAAGTTCGTACCATGTTATGCATTGGGTTCACATTTCTAGCCATTTTATGCAATTTGAAGTGCATTTAATAAGGTTTCCTACCATGGAAACATTATCTTGTATGTAGTAGCTTTTATTGATCAAGAGATCTCTTTCTTATTTTAGGACATGTTGACTTGAATGACCTTATCATTTTCCAAAACGCTTCAACAGTGGATAGTTGTTCCAAGGTGTACAAATGCTTCTTTCCTTTGGATGCTTTGTGCATTATTAATTGTAGCCTTTTCTTACATAAAATATCAAACTTGAGTGAAATATGCATATTGTAATTGGACCTAGGTTATGTCAAGGAGAGGGGTAGATATGAAAATTTTCCATTATATGAAGCTTATAGACAAAAAAAGTATCCTTACCTAATGTGCGTTAATGTACCTTTCACATATGTGTGAACATGTATCCATCAGATCTCCCTGTGGATATGTATATATCATCTCCTCCCTTTTATCCACCATTGAAATCTAAATAACATAGATGAAGAACAATGTGAGAATGAATGTGAAGAAAATATGGTGTTTAGACAATATGAGAACATAATACATCAAATATATTGGAAGCAATATAAATACTCACCTTTGTTCCTTCTATGCCATTTTATTAGTTCTAATATTTATTTGAAGGGAATTTAAGTATTCTAGGCTAAATTTTTAAGGACCATATGGTTGATTAACATTATCCTACAGGCCAAATATGTCTAAAATTATTAGACAATGTTATTGTGTCTTTATGTGACAAAAGAAATATAATTTTTTAAAAGTAAATGTGATGCTCTTAAACCTTTTCTGTAAGCCAGACATCCACACAAGTTTCATTTTAGGCTCATATTTGTTCTGTGAACTTTAAGTTGAATGCCATATTTCACCCACGAAGGAAGTTTTCAATCTAGTTGTAACTTTTTTTAGAAATAGGGGGTTTGAGGGGGTCACAAATCAATATTTCGTGATAATTCAACCTTTGCACAATTTTCCCTCTTGTTTAAAATGTTAACTAAATGATATAAAATATATGCATAACCAGGTGACACATGTAAATAATGAGCATCATAAATGCAAGTGAAACATAAGAGCACAACACATCAATAAGTCAACATCATTATCATCACAAAGAAACTGGCATGGGGGCTTCACCCAATGAACCTCTGACATATCGTGGAATACTAAACAATACCCCTTGTTTGACTACATATTGGAAATACCTATAAAAAAAACATTATTTAATCCCCAACCAATAAGAACCCAATACACCTTACCAATTTAACAAACATGTACTTTCACTAGATATTTTAGGTATCCATTTTTTCATTAACGTTTTGTATACCCCTTTATATTTTTTCATTAATTTTGAGCTCCATTTTTTATACCTACCAACAAAAAAATCTTTTACCCACTAATATATGCCCAATATATTATGCTATTTTCTCTTCAATATATATCCTCAAATATGAATGCATGTGGTATTTCTCTCCCAATGAAGCTCTTTTGGACATTGAATATTAGTTGGAAAAACCAACAAGGAAAACCACCATTGTTTTTGTATTTGTGTTATTTTATTAATATTTAGAAAATCATATTTTACATCTTGCAATGGGGCAAGCTTTTCCGGTGTGTAGGTTCCTACCTGTTGGAAGCTACTACCTCCAACTTTTTCACTAGCTACCACAAAAAGGAAGCTACTGGTTCCTGTGTAAGTTCTTTATCCACCACTGAAAGTAAGCTACCACTCCCTCACTAAAGGCTCTAACCCTTAGACCCCTTGTGGACCTCGTTTCATAATATTTCACATTGGATTCACTTGCAACAAAGTTAAATTGTTTAGGCTGTGTTTCATCCAATTTTGAAATTGGACCCATGTGTAAATTTTTGCTCAATTACTGAATTTTTTTCTAAATCACTAAATACAAATATGAAATTTTCACAACTGGAAACAAAAACTCTCTATATTAACCAAATAATACATGGAAATTCATAGTTGCATACATCAACAATCAATTTGTTAAATGTATCTTCTCATTTCGTTCATACTCAATCCAACTACAATATTAATTCCTATGACACATCAGTAACATATAACCACAAAATCCCTCCACAAGACAAGACAACAATGCCAAAGCCTAGTACAACAATGTCATGATGACAATCCTTCTCCGTAAAGGTAACAAAATTATGAGAATCAACGAAATTTATTCATATGTGACTCAACTCATCTAGCTACCAAGGGTAGTAAACAATACTCCAAAAGTCTCATTACTTTGAATCAAATTTCTATCACTCTAGCCAACACTTTGACTTGACTCAAACCAAACCATTACATTAGCTCACCATACATCAAGCTTATAGATACTCTTGCAAACTACCAAGTCATAGTAGTAATGTATCATAGATAATATTATCACTTTAACTAAGGAAACTCTGCAAACAAACTATGAAAACTTCACAAAAAAGTTACAACAAGACATGGTTGTCACAAGAATCAAATTTAGGTCCAATACATTAATCAATAATCTTCCAAACTTGATGGAATTATACTCACATAAAAGAATATGAACCTCCCTATAATATCAACAAATATTTAATCACCCTTTCTTTGTAGAGAAATCAACAAATCACAACACCCTAAAGATTCATAAGAAAAAAAATATATACTAAATCTCTCTCTCTTTAGCTAACATGTAGAAAATGTGATTCAATAGTAGCACTAGACAATATAATATGGCAAGTATATGTATAGTAAATCCTTTCCTACAACCACAATTTTTTACCTTAGTCACTCAACTTATGTCACTACTTATTTGCTCAAAGATTTATGAAACATCAATTTGATAACAATGGTGTATAGCTTATCATAATTCTGTAAAAGCATATGCAAAGGCAATGCCTACATTTCTTATGAACAAGGTGATGATCTATGCATACAACAATCTATTATTGCAAAAAATAATGTGCATTCATTGATGGCTCTCAAACCCTTGCAACAAGTACATTAGCATGCAAACATTTCCATGCCTTTGTTAATACAATCACTTCACCATCAAGCATGCAAGGTCATAGATAAATATAACCTACATCAATGTATATATACCAACTTAGATCCATCTAACTATGGATCTATCATGCATTGAGAGGGATTAAATCCCTCAACATGCAAACCTTTCCTGAAATTATTAATCTAAAGTTATTAAATATAATAACATTAATATTAATATTAAAACTAATATTAAAATTAAAATTAGTATTTTAATATTAATGTTAGATTTAATGATATTTTTTACATGGCATGATAACAAAATTTATAATAAAATTAGATCAAATTAATATTTTCAAATATTACAACTTTGACCTAGAAATATTTTATGCGTCCATCAGATATGGTTTTTCCTTTTAAAGATTCATTTTACAAATATTTAATTAAAATAAATAGTAAAATATTTTGGAGCATGATTTTTGATTCTTTGTGTTGAATTGTATCATATTTTTTTTTTAATCTATATGGTTATTTTCATTTTTGTTTTGGGCCGACATTTTTATTATTATTATTATTATTTTGTTGGGGGCATAACATACTTACACATCCCCCTCATACTAGGTCATAGAAAGAGCCTCTTTCCACAATAAACATGATGATAAAACAATAATTGTTTCTAATCCCTGCAAAATCCTTCATGGCAGTTTCCACAACACATCAACTATACAAGACACTACCATAAACCCTTTTCAACCATGCTCATATGGAAATTGATCTCAACTTGATGCTTTACCTCCTGGAGTCACACTAGATAGATATAAAGAGGGTTCATTGCACAATAAAATATATGACAACGATTATCACTATTATACGGTGTGCATAAATATAAAGGAACCTCCAACAATTAAAAATGATAACATAATTCTGATTGATCTAGAACTATGAATATTTCAATGATATTCAATTGATCTAGAACTATGATGTGTTCAATGATATTCCAAAGAATTCTTACTCATAACAAGTCATTAGTGAAATATGAGATTTATACCAAAACCAAATTGTTAGGTTTATTGAACTATTTTCATTTAGATAGTTGAATTCTTAGTCATATCTAGGCCATTGCACATTGGCACTTGTTGACACATCACTATCACTTTAGACCAAAACATGTTAAATCAACAACTCAAGTATAGAGATAAACACAAAACTAGTTGGCCCTAGTAAAATTTTTATTCACATTTACTTACACCTATTCTATAACAAATGAAAAACATTTATAAAATGCATACGAAGATCACTAATTCTACATTCAAGAATCAATTCTTCCATATGTGCACCATCTGACATATCTCCTTGGGAATTTATACTTTTTCTGTCACTCATTTACCTTGGGCAGGTACCATGGATTTGTTGATGGTATTTTCATGACCAAATCAATTTGTACCTTTAGCCATTAATTGTATTTTCATCATATAGGACCAAGTCAAACTTTAATTGAGTGGTATGAATACTACCATGAGCAATTACAGTGGTTAAAGCTTGAGATAATTTTCATTTTCACCTATATGAATCATTGTGAGGATAACACTATCGAGGATCATTGCATGGATAAAAGGAGCACCCAACGAAGATGTTGAATCATCTCACTATATTAGTTTTCTTCCTAATGAAGTTAGTCTAACTTGAGGAAAATACTAGGTGATCTTCCCATAACTATGCAAACTTCTTCACCAAATTTTGAAACCTTTGTACCACCTTTGCATAGCTCAAAAACACATTTGCAACAAACAAAGTATTGGAAATCCATCCAAACCATGGAAAAACTAGGAACAAACAAGGTTGACAACAATGCCAACCATTCAATTAGTCATAATTCCAACAATCTCCCCTTTTGGCATTAATGTCAACTTCTTGAAAAACACTAAGTCATCAAGTCCTTCTCTCCTTGTTTGACATCAATGACAAAGGTGGTACAAAGGTTTCAAAATTTGGTGAAGAAGTTTGCATAGTTATGGGAAGATCACCTAGTATTTTCCTCAAGTT